>Ga0163155_10000679_pt1 | contig 41910 bp, 41 predicted proteins | sample OliLakLV19SP4G1_FD_148611 | JGI IMG/M metagenome (GOLD analysis project Ga0163155, IMG submission 148611) | Freshwater microbial mat bacterial communities from Lake Vanda, McMurdo Dry Valleys, Antarctica - Oligotrophic Lake LV.19.SP4.G1 | ecosystem: Environmental > Aquatic > Freshwater > Lake >... | reverse complement strand
ACCTTAGCGTATAACGTACCGCGTACAACTATAAAATAACTGTTGTAATAGATCTCGGCCTACCCATAGCGGTACGCTTCCATTTGACGATTGAAATCTGATGATTGAGAAGTGTGGGAATGGAGAGTGTGGGGGAGAGAGAGTGTGTATTGTATATATTAATATATATATATTATCTCTCTAGAAGGTAGACAGTACAGGTTAATCTGAGAGCAAGTCTAACGTCAAATCAATCCGTATAGCTATGGGTAGGCCTAATTCTATTGCAACAGTTATTTTATACTTGTATATAGTACGTTATACACCGACACTTCGTATTCTTTGACACTTTGTTTTCCGACACTTCATTCTTATTCACGACTATAACTCAAACCCTACCCCGATAAACCCAACCCGGAACGTAAAAATCCCTGCAGGGCGGTTAAACCCTGCAGGGAACTGTAATCCTCACTTTCACTTGGCTGCCAAATGCCTTGCCAGGATAAATTCATCCTTCGCTTTCTGCCCGTCTGTCTTAAGAATCTCGTTCGCTTCCTTAGCGATCTCGACCATTTGATCAAACGGCAGGTTCATAACCCACTTGCTCGCCGCAGCGATCTTCGCGCCACGACCACGACCACCACTCTTTTCGACACCGTATGAATCCCTGACAGACTTGTTTAGACACAAATCCAGGTTCGATGTGATAGTTTTAAGTATCGAATCATCATCGACTTCATACTGATCCCGCATTACCGACACGATCTTAGTGACCATGTCAGGAACATCATCCAGTGTAGTAGGCGTATAACTCTTGTAAGGAATTTGTAAGCCTTCTGCATGGTCCTGATTGGTTTCAATCCAATCCTTACCAATACGCTTGACAAACTTGCCACCGTCCTTGACGATATCGTCAAGTCTCAGTGCTGCAAATTGATCGACGCCTTTGGGGGAGATGCGAGAAACAAACAACGTCTTAAGTTCACTTGTCATAACATAGCCTCAAAAGAAACCCTAGTTCTGACGATTCTAACGTAGAATCATCCGTTGACGTATGTAGGACGGTTTATGGTACGTCCAGCCTAACCTGTAGCGTGACTTAACATCACTACAAGCGTAGCACACCTATTCACTTGTCAAAGAGCCTGATATCGGTAGCGGTCTGCGTCCATCAGGTTAAGCCCCGTATGGTCCGCCTCGCTACACGATAATGAATACATAGCAAGCCCCATGCCACAACAACGAATCCGCATTATTTCACCGGAAACTGCACTTTATCCGATCCATGCTGCGTAGAAACTAAGCATTTAACACGCCTAAAACGCCGATTGCTTAACTATTAGGCAAAGTAGGCCTACAATCACCAATTTGTAAGGTATCTGTTACCCATTCCGCCTTGTTTGTAAGGGTAAAGTATGGGTAGAAACTAAGCATGTCCGAATCATGCTGTAGTAAACACTAACGTAGGATATGGTTAAGTTGCCTAGATTGACATTTGGTCGGGCGGCTCCCCCTCCCCAGGGGTAGTCCGTCATATAACTGTTATTACACCCCTCAAAATACACAAAAAATTTTTAATCATCCACCCACAACCCACCTATGACTCACCCACATGACCTACAACGTACGACCTACAACGTACGACCCACAATGTATGACCCACAACGTACACAACACTTCGGATAAAATAAACAAGCTAGTGCTCTTACCGTGTTATGTCTCGCTACCGTGTTGGAATGTAGTATAAACAGTAAACACTTTGTTTAAGTGGAGGTAGTAAAATGGACGAACAGATTCAACCAGAATTTTCGGGATTTATTGACATGCCTGGTGGGTATGTTCCGAGAGCCGGCAGTGCGTATGAAGGGGTGAAGATGCTCAAGCATGAGCATATGAGAATGGTTGACTTAATCCTTGACGGGCATAGCCAGGCTGAGATTGCACGAGAGATGGAATACGCTCCGAATACTGTAAGTTTGATTGTAAATCAGCCGTTGTTTCAGAATGAACTCGCTGTCAGAAGGAAGCAGAGACAAAAAGTTCTCGATCTAGCGAGTATGCAGCCGAGAGATCAAGCTGCGGAGATATTGTACGACGCACTTCCAGCTGCCGCACACGAACTACAACGAATCGCACTTGGTGGAGATAATGATAAGGTCAGACTTGCCGGGATCAAAGAGATTTTTGATCGGACATACGGAAAGTCTATCGAACGGAGTGTGTCAGTTACAGCGAACTTGTCTATTAACACTGACAAACTGAAAGAACTTGAGTCAATTTTGGATGAAGATTTGGAGTCGAGAGTTCCGGAGGAGTCTGTAGAGAGTGTGATCTAAAGGTGATCTAAAAGTGGTCTGGTAAATGTCGTCAGACGCCGCTTATCCACTTATCCGCTTATCCACTTATCCACCCAATATCTTATTCTCCACTTCTCACTCTCCACTTCTTAAGTACCTCACATGCAAATACCCCACAAACCACCAGGTAACCAAGACAACCAGCCTGTTGTCTTAGCTCCGCATATGATCGCTAAGATCAAAAAGAAAGCTAAGGAGTCGTTGTACTTCTTCGCTAAGTGGGTGTGTGGGTATAGTAAGTTAAATAGGAGAATTCATCGTCCGATTTGTAAGTTACTCGAAGATTGGGCTAAACGTAGAGTTAAGATTACTCTACCACGTGGGTGGTATAAGAGTACGCTTGTAAATGCGTTTATGATCTGGGCTGGGTGTTGTGATCCTAATATCAGAATGTTAGTTGTTATGAACACACATAACAATGCGATCACTAAGCTGAGTTCGATTGATGCTCATTTCAAGCAGAACCAGATTATCAGAACGCTGTTTCCGGAAGTTCTGCCAGACGATGGGTGTACGTGGACACAGGAGTCAAAATGTTTGAGGCGAGAAAGTGCTTGGCCTGAAAGTACGTATGAAGCAGCCGGGACGAGAACTAAGGTCGTATCGCGTCACTATGACGTAATCATCGAAGATGATACGGTGTCCCCTGATCTGGACGAAATCACAGAAGATAACATGCTTCCTACAAAGGAAGATATTGGTCAGGCGATTGGTTGGCACAAACTGGCTAACCCACTTCTCACAGATCTCAAAACAGCGAGAATAATTGTCATAGGAACTCGTTGGTTCGAGAAAGATCTTTTAAGTTGGATCGACGAGAATGAAGGAGACATCTATCACAGTTACAACAGAGCTGCGACAGAAGATCCAAACGGAGCACCTAGTGAATCAGGTGAACCAAGCTTTCCTGAGGAGTTTCCAGCTGATATTCTAGACGCATTAAAGAAGTCAATGGGACCGTACATGTACAGTTGTTTGTACATGAACACTCCGATCAGATCCGGTGATATGTTGTTTCAACCGGAGTGGTTTAGTTACTACGATGTGCTTCCTAAAAGTAACAATCTGTTCTTTTACACGACTGTTGATCCTGGCGGAGACCCTGAGGAGACAATGGGGGAGCCTGATTGGAACGTAGTGTGCACCTGTGCGAAAGACATGCGTACTGGTATCATATATGTTGTTGAGATCAGTCGTGGGAAGTGGAATCCAGGACAGCTTATTGAGTCTATTTTCCAGCATATTGAACTGTACAAGCCTATGAAGGTGGGGATTGAAGCTGTTCAGTATCAAAAGTCTCTCATGTATTACGTAAAAGAGAAACTTAAAGCCGAGAAAAAGATTCAGGTTATCGAACCGATACAACACCAAAAAAGATCAAAAAACTCAAGAATCATGGGTTTGCAACCGTTGTTTGCTAACGGTCACCTGCTTATTAGGACAACCCATGAAGCACTCAGGAATGAGTTGCTTACGTTTCCGTATGGTAAGCACGATGATATGGCAGATGCATTGTCAATGCAACTTACTATTCTGCCTAGAACTACTGGTGAGGTAATTAAAAACAAGAAAGAGCTTGCTAACGGAAATGATGGTATCACACTTGATTGGGCTATCAAGTCGTTGACTAACGGAAGAACTAATAACATTGCCAGGCATGGTCCGATTGGTGACTTGTTGGATGTAAAATCTTCGTCGTTGAGTACTGTGTCGCAAGATATGGGTACGAGATTTTTTAATAAGAGGAAACTGGTATGAGTGACTGCCGTAGTACAATCGTAGCTGCTACACTGCCAAGTTCACCAACCGGACTCGTTGCGAATGGTGGTGTGACTGGTGTCATACTTGCTTGGGAAGCAAATGCTGTGGCTGAGGCTGTGTCGTCTTACAGGGTTTATAGATCCACAAACCGCGGTGGTCCGTTTACGTTTATCAGCAGTACAGCTAATACAACGTACACAGATACATCAGCAACATCGAATACTGTTTACTGGTATCGGATAACAGCTGTTAATATCGGCGGGGAGGGGTCGTATACAGATGTCGAGGGTTCGTTTACATCCGATGTAACTGCTCCAGGCAACCCTAGTATTACAACAACGACTGTTGTCGGTACGACTGCTGTTAAGAATACTTGGACATCACCAACAGATAATGATCTTGCTGGGTTTAATGTGTATGCTAGAATCTTTCCAGCAGCATACGTTAAGCTGAACAGTGTTACGGTTAGTGTGTTGGAGTATACACACACTGCTGCTACAGCTGGGAGTACCTGGGATTATAAGATAACATCACTAGATTTGACTGGAAACGAGAGTACAGGAGCTACAGTATCGATTGCAGTGCCTGGGACAGACGTGACTGCTCCTGCGATTCCTAGTACACCTGTTGGTGTTAACGAAAGTACTGGAATCAGACTAACTTGGACACCTAACACGGAGCCAGACCTTGCAAGTTATAAAATCTATAGGTCGCACGATGCTTATGCTGCTTCTATTGGTACAGTTCTCAGTACTGTCGGCAGTACTTATTTGGATACTACTGCTACTACTGGGATAACGTATTCGTACAAAGTAACGGCACTTGACGCAGTGCCTAATGAGAGTTCTAAATCAGGAACGTCAAACGCGGTTTTGCGAGCAGCACCGACAGCACAAACACTTAGTGGATTTATCAAACAGGGTGCGATGGTTCCGTGTGTTGTACATGCGAGAGGCGTAGGGTTGTATACCTACGAATCTGACGATGGAGATGTAACTGCTACCGAGACAGAAGATTTCACAGCACTTGCGAGTGGTTCTGTTCTGACTGCGAAATACGATTGGGATTTTGCTGCTGGTGTCAACGAGGTTAAAGATAAGTACACGCAGTTGAGAGGGTTTAACGGTGCTCATGCGTATAATACTGCCGGAACGTATACGGTGCGGTTAACACGCACGGACGAAGCTGGTAAAGTTGATACGTTTGAGTCGAAAGTAGTCTTGGCTGCCGATACGAGAACTAAGTATTATGTTAGTTCAGACGGTACTGGGACTGGAACTTCTAGTTCATCACCTATGAATCTCTCCAAAGCGATCGCACTGTTGTCTACGACAGCAACGGTTAAGCTGGTGCTTAGATGTGGAGATACCTTTTGGTTAAGCGGTGGTGGGGTTCGATTCAAAAAAGCGAATCAGATGGTTACGAGTGAGAGTACTTTTAATAAAGGCGGAGTTACTACGAAGCCTGTTATTGGGTACAATGTGGCTGGGTCAGGTCGTAACCTGTTTTATGTCGAGACGACTGCAACCAATGCTGTGATTGAAAACGTAACTCTAGACGCTAGTTATACAGGCGGAGAGTTGAAGAAAGATTACGGGATCAGACTATCTGGATCGACAAACACGTTGGTTCGTGGTATTGATGTTACAAAGTTTGGTAGTCTCGTAGAGAGTTCTGACGTAAAAGATCTTCGTTATGTATTGGTTGAGGACTGTCGAACACTCGGAAACAAAGCACTTAAGAACGGAATTATGTACATCAAAGCTGATGATGTTGTAATTCTTGGTTGTAAGATGTCGAATAGTCGAAACGAACATTGTATCAGATATGCTCCGAGTTGCAGGACGCTTGTTGCGTATTGTGATTTGAGAAACATGGAGTACAACGCAACATTGAGTCCTTGGAAAGATCTGGACGTAGTAGATGATGCCAAAACGGTGTTGGATATCCAGCAAGGGTATCATCATTATGCTTGTCATAACAAGCTAACTATCTCGTTAGCTGTAGCGACTCAAACTGGTACGATACAAATCGGACCGTTAAACGAGACGACTGGTCATGTTGAGGAGTATGTTAAGTATGTTGTTTTGGAGCGGAATGAAATCATTCAAGCTTCGATGGATATTCAACGTGGGTCTAGTTATGTGATGATTAGGAATAACATTATCACAAAAGACGGTGGTCAACCATTTCAGTTAGATAAGCATACAAGAAACCCATCTGATAAAGATGCTGATAACGTGAATTACTCAGGTAGGTCACTTCACCATCTTTATATCTACAACAACACTGTGAGGATTACTAACAAATCAGGCCAGTTGTTGAGAAACCCTAACGGGTTGACAGAAGCGTATATCAAGAACAACATCTTTCAGGGTTCTAGTCTTGAAGTAAACGGATCTGCCAGTACGCAAACTGCATGTGCGTATTTGAAATCAACAGACACGTCGACAGTGCATAATCAACGCAATACGTATGCTACGTTTAACAAGTTTATTATAGGTAGTTCGTATACAGCTGAGTCGGTGACTAACTGGAATAAACGGACTAATTTTTCAAACAACGTACTTGAGAATGCTGTTCTTAATACGTTGTATAAAGTTCCGGTAGCAAGTCAGGCTAAGACACTAGCTAGACCTGTTCTCGGTGTGTTTGAGGATTACTACGGGACGAGTCGTTTACAGACTGCATCTAGCTGGGTTGCTGGTGCTGTGGAAGGAAGTTATTGATATGATCAAATCACGTTACAAGGTTGTCGAGATGCGTGAGTATGCAAGCGGTGTTAAGACTATGGTACTATCACCTAAGTTTGATGATAGTATTCCGGAAGCACAAAGAGTGTCTGATACAGGTCAGAGTAATCTTGACTTGAGATTGGACATCACTAACCCGAAGTTTGGTGATACGTGTAAGGTTGGTGATGAGTATATCATTACCGCTGAAAAGACAGAAGCGTTGGTTGATAACTAGGAGACTCAGATGGCACGACAAGGATTTGCGACAGGCAAACGAAAGCTTCAGGTATTTGCAATGCATACCAGCATTGCGACAGGTACGACTGTTACGTTGAAAGATAACGCTGGTACCACTGTTACAATGTCGGCTACCGATCAGTTGGTGATCTTCGGTGCTGCTGTTGGGGATGCCGTTGGGGCCGGAGGTACGTTTCAGCTTCAGACAGTTACTAACAGCCAACCGATTTTGGTGGTTGTTGGTCCGTCGTCTGGTGGTGGTGGGATAGCTCATATCTCACCTGAAATGCCAAACATCCTACCTGTAGGGTCTAGCGTTAAATATGTCGGAACTGCTAATGGATTTGTTAATTTGTTCGGGTACGTTTTGAGGTAACACAGATGCTGCTAGCACCATACGGTGTAATATCTACCGGGAACAACCTACCTACATCAGTAGCTGGGTTGTATGCATGGCTTGACGCGAGTCAAATTACTGGTACGTTTAATCTTGAGTCGATAAATATTTGGCTTGACATGAGTGGGAATGGTAGGAATGGATTACAAGCTACGCCTGGATTGTATCCACAGTATCACGTAAGTGGTGGATCTAATAGTAAACCATGTGTAATCTTTGCTGGTGGGGATTGTTTTAACTTCAGTGGTTGGACAACGCCTACGGCTGCTGAGTTGTTTTTGGTTATCAAGAATGACCTTGACATACCAGCGGCCACTCAAGCTACTTGGGGGATAATTGCCGGTACTACTAATACACCACATTATAGATTCACTAATGGAGTTATTTATGAGTCATTCGGGTCTACTTTGAGATCTGATTGCGGCTCTTCTGCCGGGGCGTTGAACGTCTGGAATTTGTACAATGTTCGCAGTGCATCTGGTAGTTATGTTTGTAACCTGAATGGGACAGATTTCTACACGTCAGCGAGTAATACCGTAGGTTGGACTGCGACACCTATATTGGGTGCTGGAACTGGTGGAGCGTTTTGTAATGCCAGAATATCTGAGCTTATTATCTACGGGTCTGTTTTAAGTGATGCGGACAGAACCAGGATCAAAAGTTATCTGGCGAATAAATACGCGTTGACACTAGCTTAAGGAGTTGTGATGAGATCAACTATGTTAGTTACCAGTATTTTGTTTTTGTTTCTAGGTTGCGGGTCTTCTGTTAAAGGTCCGAGTGGACGACATCTTGACATCCAACAACCTGGAACAGGACTTGCAAAGGCCGCTGGGCATGTCGCTGCTGGACAGAATGCTGCGTTGATAGTTCGAGAACGTGTTGACAAGAGTCTTGTCGATCTTGTCAATGTTTTGTTGAGTAACCTTGAAGCGGCTCAACAATCTATTGTTGAATCTCAGTACTGGTATGATAGGAAGAACACAGCTGCGATAGAGGAGCATGATCAGGCAGTGATTTTCAAGGTTAAGCACGACCTGTTGAAGATACAAAAAGAAAGTCAGTTTGTCGGTGATCGATCTAAGAAGTATATCGGATGGGTTCTTGGACTCGGGATTCCATTAACGATTTTAGCTCTCGTTCTTAGTTTTACTAGGTTGAGTATTCCAGGACTTCTGATAACAGTTTCGCGTTTTTTGTTTAGAAAAGGGTAGGTTCATATGAGTGTTTTGTCACAATTCATTCTTGGAATGTCTGATGATCGATTCAATGTGGTAATGAACGCTGTGGTGGCGTTAGCTGTGTTGGTGTGGCCAGCTATACTTATCCGTATCCAACGGCAGACTGCAAGGAGGGTGGAAGAAGTTAAAGCTGATTTGATTAACTCTAAGGTAGTATCTGGGCATGATATTGCTGAAATCAAGCAGTCGAATGTTGAGATTCATAGGTTGGTAAATGGTGCACGAGGAGAGCTACTGAAAGAACTTGCTACAGCTCTCCAAAAGATTGCTCATGTCCAACCGACAAAAGCCAACGTTGAAGCTGCTGCTGTCGCTGAGAAAACCAGTGATGCACATAATGCAGTACAAGATTCGTTGTAAGTCGTGAGTTCGAGTTTGGGTTGCGGTGATAGTATTTATAGGATGCTGACAAAATGAAAGAACTCACTGTATCTGAATGGTTTGATGAGATTGACAAGGGTTTAGAATACCGTCGTCTCTACGCACGAGAGGACGGTTGGAATACGTTAGAACAGTTGTTCTCTAACAGACATCCGAGTCAAGTAATCGCTGGACCAAACTTGATGATCGCGACAGGTGATTCGTTACTAAGTGCTCTTACAGTACCGTATCCTTACATCACGGTAAAGGCGAGAGATAGTAGTTCTCTGGCAAACGCTGTTATCCAAGAGAGGTTGGATAACACACTAATGGACGACTTAGACATCTGCGAAGAAGTTGTTAACGCTACACATTATGCGTTTCTGTGGGGTAAGGCGTTTTTTAAGCTTGGGTATGATTCTGAGTTTGGTTATGCTAAGAAGTTTGATTATGGTCAGGTCCATAATAAAGAGATGGGTTTTAGCATGACTCAGTTTAACACTAAGAATCAAAGGATTGAGTTTAGAGCACAAGCTGGTATGCCGTGGATTAAAGCAATCCAACCACACGACATCGTAGTACCCTGGGGGACACGTGATCTTAAACACGCTCCTTGGATAGCACACAGAGTCGTACGACATATTGATGAAGTTCGGGATGATGTCAAGTATCGTGGTCGAAGTGTTCAGGCATCTCTTACAATTCAGGATGCTGTTAAGTCGTATGAGAGTCCGATGCGTCCTTACAGGATTGGGAAGGAAATGTATCGGATTGGTGGTGTTCGTGGAAATACTGAATATGTTGAGTTGTGGGAAATTCACGATCAACGTACCGCAAAGATTTATGTTATCGCGACAGGGCATGAATCGTTTTTGAGAAACGAAGAAGATCTGTTGCAGATAGACGGACTTCCGTTTGTTGAGATGGGATTTAATCCGAAGTCAGGAAAAATCTGGGTCACCAGCGACGCTGAGTATCTACTGAACGCTCAACTAGAACTGGCTGATATAGCGTTGCAGGGTCAGAAGCATCGTAGAGCCAGGGTGATTAAATTCTTAATGGAAGAAGGGTTGATGGATGAAGCTGAGATAGAGAATTTTCTCAGTGCTGATGTTGGAGCACTAGCTCAGTTCAAACGTGTTACTGAGGGGTCTATTAGAGACAAAGTGTTTCCGATGCAAGTTCAGGCAGACACGGGTGTGTTGATGGAAGCTGAACATGTCCGTAGGAATTCGCGAGAGATGGTTGGATTATCAGCGAATCAAGCTGGTGAGTTTGATTCCAGTAGTCGTAGATCTGCGACAGAAGCTACTATTGTAAGTAACGCGTCAAACATGCGGATGAATCGCAGGCAAGGTCAGATTGCACTTTCTTACAAAGCTATTTTTAAGAAACTTAATCCAATCTGTTGGGAGTTTTGGAGGACACCACAGGTTGTAGAGATTCTTGGTCCAGACGGTGAGATGATGTACAAACAGATTACTGGTGATCAGATTAAAGGAGAGTTTAGGTATGACGTAGGATTCTCCATCAACCCACCAGAGGGATTAGCACAACGCCGTCAAAATGCTATGAACATGTACATGATGTTGAGACAAGATCCGTTAGTCGATCCTGTTCAACTGCGTAGACATTTGTCATTCGCGTTTAATGATCCAGGGTTTACATCAATCTTTAAGCAAGGAGTTCTAAGTGGACAAGCCCCGCAAGGTCAAGACGCTGCCGTCGGTCAACCCGGACAAGGTGTTTCTGGAAATTCGACCGGGCAGATATAGACTTGTAAACAAGTCGGAGGTGAATAATTACAAGAGTGCGAAGTATGAACGCGGTGTTCCGTTGTTTAGACCGTTTGTGTTCAAACATGCAACACCTGATGGTAAAGGGCCTATGATCAGTTCGAGTAAGCAGGCAAAACAGTTTCTGGAGTCTAAAGGACTGGTAAGTGATACTTTCAGTTAACTGGTTTTTAAGGAGATCTTAGATGTTAATTAGTAACATTGTAAATCCAACTGTTACGAGCGAAGATGTGCGGGACGCTACTAAACGCGTTACGGCTATCAACGTTCGAGGACAGTGGATTGTAACACTCGACGTGAAGGACGGAGTTCCTTTCAACGGACGAGATACGACGCTTTTAATTCGAAGTTTGCAGTTAATCCAACGCAGACTTGTTGCACAATACCGTAAGGATAGTATGTTACGTGATCTGACTCAGGTCAGAACACAAGAACCATCTGATGTGGTGTGATAGTCAAACTGACAGTTTCTTTATTTTTATTAGGAGTTAGTCATGGGTCGTTTTGATAATAGCAGTATCATGGCAAATAGTGGTCGTAGGCCTACAAACTTTGGTGCCGAGCTAAACGGTGATCAGGGTGAAGGTGATGACCAGGGTGATGGCGGACAAGAAGATCAAGGTGTTAACAATCAGGTTACCAAGATTGCACTTGACAAGATCACACGTGCTACGCAGGCACAAGTCAAACAAGAAGTGCTTGCAGAGTTTATGCGTGATGCAGACTTTGCCGAGCTACTTAGAGCTCGAGCAGAGGGTCGCAAAGTAAAGATTAGCAGTCTCGATCCGAATGATGGATCAGGTGGTCAAGGCAAACAAGATCAAGATCAGAATCAAGCTGGTTTGACTGGTTTAGAAGAAGAACCTAATTATGACGAGATGAATAATCGTCAATTGATGGGTCATTTTCTTAAGACTGTCAAACCTATGTTGCAGGGTACTATCAAATCGATGCTAACTCCGGTCGTGCAAGAGTTGCAAGAAGTGAAGGGTTATGCAAAACAGCACGAGCAGCAGCAGATTAGTCAGCAGGTTGACGGTGTCCGTAAGAAGTATAATGATTTCGATTCATATGCCGACACGATGGTGTCGATGAGCGAAGCAAACCCCAATTTGACTGCTGAGGACTTGTACATTCTCGCTAAGAGTAGAAGCGGACAACTTGTACCGAAAGCAAGTCGAGCAGCGTCAGAGCGACCCTCGACGGTAATAGCAAACTCTCAAAATCGTAAGCCACGTTCACACACGTCCGAAGCGATTCGGATGGCTGTTCGGAATACCGTTAACGGGTTGGTTGATGCCAATCCAAACGATTTTCTCGAGCAGTAAGTCTTGAGGACTGATATAGTTCAGTCCTTTGTTATAATGGAGTGACAATGCCAGCAGCATCAACATTACCGACATTTTCGAAAACGATTGACAATGCTTTCACGGATACTTGGTATGAAATCCGTGCAGAAGCAGCCGACAACGTGCTTGAATCAACTATTCTCTGGGCTTGGCTTAAGATGAAGGGTTGTTTTCAGCAGCAAGCCGGTGGCGACACTATTGAACGTACAGTGTGGTATAACCTGGGAACTACGAAAGACATCGGTCGTGGTGATGTTCTGCCGACTGGTACTCAGGAAACACACACAGCTGCGTTCTGGGATTTCAGGAATACGGCAACCAATGTCCAACGTGACCTGCTGAAAGACGCAGCTAACCGAGGAAAGTTTAAGATCGTTGACTATGTTGATCGTGGGATCAAAGTCGCGATGGAGACGATGAAGCAGACTTATGAGAGTAAGCTGCTTACTGCACACGTGGCTGCCGAGACTGGTAAGTCGTTGCAGGGACTTAATGATTTGGTTCCTCCTTCGGGAACCAGAAACACTGGAACGTATGGTCGTATCGCACGACCTACCACGTTCACGAGTGACGTACCAACTGTTGGAAACGTGTTCTGGACTCCGAGATACAAGATACTCACAGCGAACCCTGAGATTAACCTTGTTACGGATATGGATAGTTTCTTCAACACCGTGACTAACAACCAGACACCGGTTGACGGGTTGATTACGACTAAAACTCTGTACGAGACATATTCAGCTGTCGGGTTGGATCAGATTCAAATCCTGGGAGATCAGAAACTTCTGAATCTTGGATTTCAGACTTTGAAATTCCGGGGTGCGGATATGATGTGGACTCCCAATCTAACTGTCCAGGACATCTTGTTCCTGAATAGTTCAAAGATTGAGGTTGTTTATGATCCAATGCTGTGGTTTGCGATGACCGACTGGCGTGACATTCCAGGTCAGCTCGAACGTATTGCGTATATCATCACGAGATTGAATATCGTTTGTGATGAGCCACGACGACACGGTCGGTTGTATACCACTTAATTTTGTCTTGCGGCTTGGTTTAGGAGTGAGTTCAACAGGAATTTTTGAGGTTTTTATCATGCAAAAACATTTGTTTCAGACTTATCTGACAGACAGCAAAGTGACCGACGTAGAAGGTGTGGGTACGTTGAGATTCGAAGACGACGGAAACGTCTACCGTTGGGTGCAGAATCTCGACGCATCTACGATCAACGCTACTGAGCCGGTTTGTCATACGATTGCAAACACTACGACAGTGTTGCAGTCTGTCAAACTGCCGTTGGCCGTGAATCTAGCCTTGTTTGCTGGTGTGGTTAAGAGTACGACTATTGTAACTCAGTATTATGGCTGGGTTCAGTGTCTCGGACTTGCTCAGGTAAAGGTTAAGGGTGATGGTTCGGCACAGACTGCTGGCGGTAGCTTGCTCCTAGTAACCGGTACTGTTCGTATGGAGAATGATACAGCAGCAGCGACTGCACCTAAGTATCGTAAAGGTGCGATTTCGTTGGAAGCGAATTCGTCAGCTACTGGTACTGTCTGGGCGAATATCAACGCACTGTAATTGTCCTTGGTTGGGGGGTGGGTTATGACACACGACCCACCCCTTTTTTTGAGGGTTCTGGTTTAGAAACGTCAAAGGTGAAATATGGCACTCGGAGCAAATCTCAAAGTAAGTGGTTTACAAAAGCGTAAACTTGCACTGGCAAACAAGTACATGAAATTGCCTAAGACGAGCGCTCACAATGTTAACTTGAAAGACTCAATTGTGCATAAAGCTGGAGCACCTGCTACGGATACACCTGCTGATAATCCAGACAGGCAAGGCATGATGTGTCTCGATGTTACTAACAGTGCTGTTTATATCTGCTCGTCATGGACGAATGCAACTACGTTTACCTGGGCTAAGGTTACACCTTAATAGGTGATTTGTGACAAAAGAAGAAATCAAAGACGTCGTTGTTCTTCATACAAACAGGGATGACAAGACTGATCTTATCTACACAGCGATTGACTTAGGACTTAAACAGATCAACATGCGTTGGCCTTTTAAGCAGACAAGAATCGTTGTCGACACAGCTGTTGTCGAGGATCAGGTCAGTATTAGTTTACCGACAGACGCATTACAGCTTGTGTCTGTGAGGATTAAAGACGATGGGACTGTGACAGGTGCACAGGTTGTGAATGTGTATTCTAAGTCTTATCTGGTGCAGAATTTTCCGGCACTTGGTGACGAGGATACGTCAAGTAGCGGTAAACCGACAATCGCGTATGAGCAGAACGGGCAGTTATTTTTCGTACCGAGGTCGAATGGTAGTTATACGTTAGAGTTGACGTATGATTCTATCGAGTTGCTCGAAGAAACAACAGACTCACCAGCTAGTGCGAATCTAGACGAAGCTTTGATTGCTTACGCAACTGCGTATGTTTATAAAAGCATTCAGATGTTGAGTGACGCACAGTTTTGGAACGTCGAGTATGAACGTGCTTTTGATATTACACGCAGAGCTGATTCGAGTCGTACAGCACAAAAGCGTGGTATGCGTGGAGCACAACAGCACGGACAACCACGACCTGGAATGCAAGATTACCGACTTAACGATTTTACACGAACTTGAGGTGATCAATGCCTAGTAGTGGTGATGGAACTGGTTGGGATGAAACACTTCCTACAGACAGTGATGATCAAGCAGATGGACCAAAGGAATTTCGTGATCTTAGAAAAGGTACTAGGATCAGGGTTGAGAAAGAGCATGTATTACCAGCAGCGAGTAGTGTTGGTGGTGAGCACAAAAATGGTTCAGCTGTTGCGTATTATCAAACAGCGTTTCCAAGTAATCGTCCAGATGGAACTACACCGTTAAACGCTGAAGATGACGGACGAATTTTTGTCAAAGACACGACCGGTGCGTTTCATTATTGGGACGGTACTGGTTGGCAGTCTATGAAAGTCGTTGACGTTGATCAGGTTCTTGACGGGTTGTTGACGAAGGATAAAGTTGCGACTGGGTTTACACTCGGTATTTATCCGTATGCAATCATCAAGGATGAGAAAGCTGACGGGTCAAACGGTGGGACGTTTACGCCCGGTGGGTGGAGAACTCGGACACTCCAAACAGAACATACCGATGTCGGTGCGATTGTTACATTGGCGGCTAATCAGTTTACTTTGGTCGCCGGAACGTATAGAGTAAAAGCCAGAGCTGCTGGATACAGGTGTGATCAGCACCAGGTGAGGTTAGCTAACATCACATCTGGAGCAACAGCAGCGTACGGGACACCGTCAACATCTAATGCCACAGATGGTGATATGAATCACAGCGAGGTCGAGACATATCTTGATCTCGCTGTTGATTCGGTGTTTGAGCTGCAACACATATGCGGAACGCTTAAGTCGACTAGTGGGATGGGTGTTGCGACGTCGTTAGGTGGTGTTGAAGTGTTCGCTGTTGTTGAAATTTATAAACTCCTGTGAATACTAATGAAATCAGGAAAACGATATCTACCAAAAGACGAGATCTACCCGCTTATCGGGTTGAATACACTCGATCCGTCACCTCAGGCTAACCCACACACCAGTCCAGACACCAAAAACATGGTGTTTACTAAGGGTATTGTGCAGAAGCGTACTGGGTACTCATACCTCGGAACAACGCTTACCGATCCTGTTATTGGTGTAGTGGAGTATGAGAGTCTTACAGGAACTAAAACACTCCTCGCGTTTACAACCAAGAAACAGTACAAGTTTGACACAAGTACTCTTGACTGGGTTAATATAACATACCAGTCTGGTGGAGTTGATGTTAATTGGACTGGGGTTGAGTCAGACACACTTGATTACGCGATAGTTAGTGGGCTTGATGGGTCTAGTGTGTTCAAAAAATGGGTGGTGATTACAAACGGGAAGGATCAACCACGGTATTGGGACGGTGCTGCGGCTAAGTTCGCATTGTATGCTCCTGCCGGGATTACAGGTTTCGTAACCTGCAAAACGATTACTGGTTATTTTAATCAGGTCGTTATGGGGAATGTAAAGACAGCGTCTGATAATGTCACAGCTGTGTACTGGAGTAATTTACAGTCTTTGATAAGTTTTGATTCGTCTGTTAGTGATGGTGGTACTGGTATCGCTATTATGACAGACGTTGATGGACCGATTCAAAGATTGGTTCCATTAGCGGATAGATGTTATATCTTTACGTTAAATAGTATACATGCGATGCAGTATGTTGGTGGTGCTATTGGGATGACGTTTGTCAAACTAATGCAAGAATCTAGACTGTTAAGTTCTAGGTCGGTGGTGAATATAGGTCAGTATCTTTTGTACATGAGTCAAGAAAACATTGTCCTGTTTGACGGGACGACTCTTACACGTGAGATCGGTGATCGTATTTACAGAGGGTATCGCGATGAACTATACGCGTCCAAAAGACACTTCTCCTTTGCGTTTCACGACGCAGCTAAAAGACAAGTCTACTTTTGTTACCCAACCGCGAACGACGAGAGTCACTTTTACAACGTCGAGTATCAGGTCGGAGATATGTCCAACAGTGTGTGGTCGAGACTTAAGTATAAAGATAGATTTATCTCAATGGGGTTTTTCTCGCGAGATCAAAATCTTAAATGGAACTCACCACAAATCGCAGGAGTTGGTTGGGATCAGTCACTAACAAGTTGGGCACAGGGGTCTATTAAAGGTGGGTTTCCTGTTAGAGTTGCCGGAACGTCAAGTGGTAGGGTGGTGTTACTGGACGATACGGCTCAAAACGATGCAAACACAGCAGTCGACGCTTGGTGGGATTCGATAGACTTCACAGTGCCGTCAGGTTATCAGTCTGAGTACGGTAGGTGGATTGAAATAGAACTCGAGCTTCGTGGGTTTGAAGCAGAGATCTACTACACAAAAGATCAAGGTCAGTCGTACACGTTTGTTAAGAAACTTACACTGACAAACCAGTGGACTAAGTATAAGGTAAACATCGACGTAATGTCGAAGAACTTACGGATAAAAGTCAAAAATGATTGTCCGTCTAGTTGGATTCAGGGACGTTGGTTGAGGTTATGGGTTACTCCAGGCGGTGCTGCATGAAAACAGGATTGCAGTCATTACTTAGCGGATACCCAATGCCAATCCCACCTAGGCCTGACGCCAAGTGGGATCTGTATAAAGTTCAGTTGGAGCAGGAAAGGTTTAACCGACAGCTTATTGATTATCTCAAGACGTTGACTGGAGCGTTTACCTCGATTAACATTCTGAATGAGATAACAAATATCAACGAAACAAACCCTGTCTTCGGTGATATTTGTAAGCTGTTTGTTAAATGTCAGAACGGTGTGTTAATGTACGACACCGGATCTGTTTATGCACCTAGTGGTGCTTTTAATGCTGACAAAAAGTGGAGTGTCCAGGAGAACTATACTGGTGGGTATACAGATGGTTTTCTTACTACGGATGGTGCTTGGGCAGTTCCTAGTACAGGGTTGTCATGGATTAGTAAGCGGAGTGATAAATCTGGTGGTGTTGACGATGTTCAATATAAGACAAACGTTCAGGTTTTGAGTTTTGTCAACAGACCGACTTTGTCTATAGTTGTTGAGATAGCCGCGGATCAGGCAATTAACGGAATCTATGTAAACGGTGTCTCACAAGGGATTGTTGTAGTTCCTGATCCGGGATACAACGCAATGCATCAGTTTACTATTACAGGAGCAAACTTTGTTTCTGGAAATAACGAGTTTATTGTTGTGTGTCCTGATGTAGGTGTTATTCAGGGCATGTATTTAAGAGTGATTAGAATCACTTGGTAGTTCTTACTTGAGGTTTTTATGGGAATCGCTTTGCGTAATGCGTCTAATCCTGTTGTGATGGATTATATCAAACCTTATCTGTTACCAGATAACGATCTGATTGATGGTGCTGAGAACACTGTCGAAGCTTGTAAGAGATTGATAAGTAATAATCCAGACTTGATTCTTGTAATCGTTGCGACTGACGATGACGACACCTTGCATGGGTTTTGTATCGCAGTTGCTCCACCACAAATGAGGTATGCTCTTGTCGAGCAGGTGTGGTGTAGTGTTACAGGACAGAAGTTTGATCTCGCAAGCAGGTTTTTGGATCATATTAAGATCTGGGCTAAACAACGTGATAGAACCAAACTACGTATGGAAAGTTCTCACGACCCGAACGGTTTCGTCAAAAAGTATGACTTCAAACCTATCTCGACAACAATGGAACTCGTGTTTGAGGATTATAAGGTAATCGAGGAAATTAACACTGACATAGTGTCAGAGGATGTTGACAATGGGACTCTTCGGCGGCGGACCGAAAACAATATCGGCCCTATCGGGTTATCAGAAAGAGATCGACAAGAAACTGGGACCTTACATAAAGGGGAAGCTGCTGAACAGAGCGGAGTCGTATCCGGGTCAGCTGACAGCGGAATTGCTAAGCCCATTCTCGAAGGCGATGCAGTTGATCCAGGGGTCGGATACGACAGCCTACGACCAGCTTATAAAATCAGCTCTGGGCCAGGCCCTCTCGGGGAAGCAGAGTCGAGTTGATCTGTCCCCACATACAACCGCGAAGTACTTTGATAAGTACGTAGCGAGTCCTGCGATGAACAATTATTTGAGGAAGATTGCACCTCAAATTGATCAAGGCTTCGCCGGTGTGGGTGCGTTCTCATCGAGACAAGGTGATGCTAAGGCGAGAGCATTGTCTGATATGAACAACTCTCTTCTCGGTCAGTTGGGTGACTTTCAGTTTAAGAATCAACAACAGCAAGCAGCTTATGATTTTCAAGGTCAGGAAAATGCTCAAGGTAGAATGTTGCAGTCTATTCAATTAGCTCAACAGGTTGCTAACAGCCCGTTAGCTAGTGCAAGTATGATGACCCAGGCGTTAGCACCGTTCCAGAACTTTGAGCAGGGTAAGTTGGATACGAAGTTTAATGAGTTTCAGAGAACTGCTCAGGAGAACTCACCGTGGCTTAAGTATGGTATGGATTATCTTGGACGTAATCAGAGTGTTACTTACAATCCTAGGCAGAGTGGTGGGATTGGTGGAGCACTTGGTGGGATGGCTACAGGTGGAGCACTTGGTGGGCTGTTTGGTGGTGGTGCAGCAGCAGCAGCTGGTACGGCTGCGGCGACGGCAGGATCAGCTCTCGCAGGTCTCGGTGGCACGTTTGGTTTGATGGGGTCTGGTATTGCAGCAGCTGGTGCTGGCGGTGCGGCTGCTGCCGGTGCTGGTCTCGGATCGTTTTTAGGTCCGATCGGGATGGGGATTGGTGGATTGCTCGGTCTTACCGGATTGCTCGGTTAAACATACGATAACATCGTAAAGGATTTGTCATGCCTACTCAATTCATACCTGGTCCAGGTGACTCAGATACTACACCACTTGAACGAGCGATTCGTGGTGGATCACAGATATTGAACCTGGTTCAGTCTGTGCAAAACAATGCTATGCAGAATCAGCTGTTAAAAACACAGATCGCAGCCAGTGCTGCTGATATGCAACTGCGTCAACAAACAGCTATGACCGAACAGCAGATGGCTCCGAGTCGTATCAGAATGATGGCGGCAGATGCTAATACGGCTGAGTTTGATTTGGAGCAAGCTAAACAAGAGTCTGTCTTAGCTCCAGAAATAAATAAGTTAAAGTTTGAGTCTGCTAAACTTGATTTAGAACGAGCACAGCTTGGTGTCAAAACTGGTACTACAGAGCTTGAACAACACCGTTACAGTGCTAAGTTGATGCAAGATGAGGCGGAACACCATAAAAACGCAATCAAGGAATATATCGAAGCAGCACCAAACGCGGAAGAACGTCGTGTGAGAAGGTTGAATACCTCGTCTAGTTACATGCTCGACATGCTTAACAAGGTCGCTGATCTTAATAAGAAGAACTTGGATATCGTAAACGATAATGCCAAGCAAACTGCTATGCTTAAAGGGTTTAATGCTGAGAATGAGAAGCTCGAGATCGACAGAGAAGCGACGATAGTTACGACTGCGATGCAAGGTGATCTTGGGTTTGAGATGATGAACGCGAAGTATGGTCACTTACCTGTGATGAAAGTTATGAGTGCGTTTCGAGAAAAGCATCCCGAACTGGTGAAGAGTCCTAAAGAGTTGATGATAGGGGCTGCTAAGAGTATTGTTGACACTGATCCAGAGACTGCTGCATTTTTGTATGTAACATCTACGTTTGGTCTTGAAACAGCTAAAACACTCTTACCAGACATGCAGCTTGAGAAGAGTACAGAGGAGTATTTGGACACAAATGGTGTAATGCAAAGTAGACCAGTGAAGAAATCACGTATTACTGAGCATGGTCTCACTGGTGGTGGTATCATCAACATGATTAAGAATTCCAGAGTTGGGAAGAATGGCATTACTTTTACGATACCGAACGAGACTCAAAAACCCGCTAACACTAACGCGAATCCTATGTCGTCAACAATTCGTGACTTCAGGCCTGACTTCAACAGAGAGTAAGATACAATGAACTCAGAAGATAAACTAACAGCTGCAGAATCGCGTATGGACAAGATGCTTGCTGACGCTGAACCAGCTTTTCAGCGTATGGAAAGGCTCGCAGATAAGTTAAACAGCCGGTATGATTCTGCAGAACAATCGTCTGACGATTTTAACACAAAACCGTCAAGAGGTGCGTATGTCACAAGAGAGCTTCAACCAGAACAGTTGGAGTTTTATAAGTCTCGTGAAACACGTAGACAAGCCTACAAGTACGAGCGAGAACATCTTTACAAGCTGAACGGTTCGTGGGATGGTCAGCTTACTCCAGCTGATGAAATTGATATAGATCAGAAGGTAGACTCTGAGATTCCTGTTACATCACAACAACGTGAGACAGAAGCTAGACTTCGTGGTGATCCATACTGGAAACGGTATGATTCTAAAACTAAACTGAAGCATGGTAATCTGTACTCACAAGTGATGACACTAGGTACCGTCGATTTTATTAACAGACAAATCGACAAGCTCCCACAAAATGCACGTCACACCATAGCTGGTAATCTGCTAGGAGTGCAGGATAGCTTCACATCTGGAATCGGTTACATGGCTGACACTGCGTTAGCGTTATCATCATACGCTTCCGGTATGTATGTGTATGATAACTTTGCCGGAGCTGGTGATAAAAGCATTTTCTATAGTGCTCGAAAAACTTTACAAAAGACTATGGATTCTGTTAAGTATCATTACTTTCAGGATTTAACAAATATCAACGCCGACCCGAACCGAGAATACAAAAAGATAATGGAAGATGGTTATCTTAGATACGAATGGGATGACAAAGAATTCGGCCCAGATCCGTGGTACAGTCCTGTTAGTATTTCTCAGTTTAGTGGTAATCTTGTAGGTCAGTTTCTTGCACTCGGTCTGGCTGGTAAAGCTGCTGGTACGTTAAGAGGGGTATCTAAGTTAAAACCCGCTGAACAGACAAAGTTTCTCAGAAACTCTACAGCAGCAGCTATGACTGCTGTCGGTATGGGGCAGGTTAACCAGCATACGAGAGAAAGTCTTAAACAGCAAGGGTGGTCTGAAGAAGATGCAGCCGCGAGAGGAGATTTTGTCGCAGCGTTGTATTCACCAGTTGCATACGCACTCAATAAGATTGATCCGCAGACACAACTGTTGTCTAAAGGATCACTTGCGATAGGTAGTAGGAAAGTTATCAATAACTTCGTGCCTATGATTATTAGAGGTGCTGCGATTGACGTGTTTCAAAACGGTGCAGATGAGTCTTGGAGACAGGTTGAGTACAACACACTTGTCGGTGATTGGAACAAACAGTCTATTAAAGAGTCATTGAGAGAAGTGGGTATTGCTGCCGGAACTGGAGCACTTAGTGGTATGTTTTTTGGTGGTCTCAGTGCTATCAGAAAGACGTATGACCGGAGCAAACATGTTGATGTCTTGGATGAGATTGAGAAGCGTGGTGTTGATCCAGACGCGACCGACATGCGTAGTATGTACAACTCGCTTGTTAATGACTTCGGGCTTGATAAACGAAAAGCTGTTATCGGTGCAACGTTGATGGATAATCTTATCCGACACAAAGCTAAGAAAGACGGGGTAGATCCGAAGGAAGCTTGGGCTGCTGTAATGGCGAACAAGAGTGAGTATGATATCACACCACAGACTGTGCTGTTTCAAGACTCGAAAGAGTTTTTTGCTCATCATTACAAAGCAGAAGATGTCGTGTTGAGTCAAGAGTTTATGAGTCAGTTTAAGAAGCCGAGACCTATTTCTGAGGTTTACGGGTATCTCGAGAATAAACTGGGTCGTCGTGCATTGTGGACGAGTGGTCTTGACGAGTGGTATCGGCTCGAGACTTCTGACATCAGTGATAGTGGGGATATGACAGGTAAAAGTCCTGACGACATCAAACAAATTACTGTTAACGCTACGCAGGTTCGAGATGCGTTAAAAAATTCGCTGATGAAACTGGAATCAATCAGAACTCGAACACCAGAACAAGTACAGAGACTGTCAGAGCTTAATAATAGTTATTCTGAGCTGGCAGTTGAACGTTTCCGTCTTCGTGAACAAGGTGACAAAGCAAAAACTGACGACGAGAGGGTAGAAGTTGGAGCTAAACTCGACGAGTTACAGAAAGAGAGTGATGCTATTATCAGTGAGGTAAGAAGCCTGAGAAGTCTTTTCACACCTACGTATGAGAATTATGCAAGCATTAAACGGCCTGGCGTGCTTGAGTATTTTGAGTACGTTGCGAGGTTTCCCGAGGATAGCTTTTTTCATGGTATAGCACTGAAGGATGTTCAGCGTGGAAGTACGCACAAGTTTGGTGGGGCGGGAGAAAAGACTATTAACCCATACTTCTGGATTCGCGGAACTATGGAGCTGGTTGACGGAAAAAAGACAATGGTTGTTCAAGAGTTGCAGGGTGATATCGAGCAGTCACGTATAGGTGTCGATGACGCTACTCAGAAGGTATTACAAGACCTTAAGGGTCATTATGAGTCCGAAGATAGTAAGGAACCTATCACTGACGCTAAACCAGTTATAGATTATTTACTCAAGCAGAAAACTGTGGCTGATCACTTTGCTAAGGTTCCGGAGGACATGAGAAACTTAGAAATAAACAACATAAAGCGTGCGTTGAACAAACGTATCAAAAAGGCGAACAACTCCAAAGATGGTACGGTAAAACCACTTACCATGCTCAGTGGTATAGATTTCGCGACAAATACGATACTAAACCCACACCACACACCTGCTATGTTCGACTGGAATGAAGTCGCTTTGAAGATGATAACTCTCGAAGCTGCTAAGCGTGGGGCTACTAGGATTGCGTTGCCGAGCGGAGAGTTTCTCAATACGTATCAAATGGGAACACATGATGAGGAGTCTAAACTAGGTCGTGAAATTTATTACGACAAAGTTTTGACCTCTGATATGAATGGGATTCTCAAGAAGATTGACAAAAACGCAAAGCTTGAAAAGTCAAATCTTAATAGTATGTCTGAGACGGTAACGACTGTACCAGACCGTGATGCGTTCATACAAAAAGTAATTGAGCTGGTAGGTTTAGAGGTTGACTACGCTCCGACCCCAATAAAAAATCGTACGCAGTATATTGAAAACAGTGTACGGGATATGTTACAGTTTGTGGATCGGGATTCGAAGGGTGTCAAAGTTGCTGAAAGATATCTTATTGAAGCACTTAGATTCGTACACGCTGAGAATCCTAAACTTTTTCCTAACTTAAACGCAGAGATAGCTAAAGTAAAAGATCTGATAAAAGAAGTCACGATTGTAAAACCAGGACCAGCTGTTTACTCATACGACTTCACGCCTGAGAACATTACTAAACTCCGTGATGACGGACTTGTAATGTACCAGGACAACAAAGCATCTGTCGGATTTCTAAACGACTCACGTGCTATTATCAAGGCACTGACAAATCCGGACTTCTCTAGTATCGTACACGAACTCGCACACATCGCACGCCGTCAGTTTTTAGATTCTAAAGACGTAGCTGGTATCGAGCGTATGTTTGGAGTCCAGCACGGTATCTGGACAACGAAAGCTGAAGAATCTTTTGCGAGAACATTTGAAGCGTTCTTTCGCGGTAAGATTGGATACGACACGATTAAAGATCCAAGAACTGTCGAAATCTTTAAGACGATTCAAGAATTCATGCGTGAGGTTTATAAGCAGGCGGATGATATCAAAGGTGCGAAACCTATCAATACCGAATTTGAGGGTGCTGTTCGTAGGATGTTTGTTGACGAATCAACACAACTTAAGTACTCAGAAGATCAGGTTAGTCTGCTTGAAGATCAGTTAAACCATGCTCTTAAAACTGATCCCAGGGGTGATCCAAAAATTCAAGCACGAAATGCTGAACTGAGAAAGGATTTGAAAGAAGCTCGTGATCAGTTGCAAGACATGATCAATCGTGAGTTTAATCCGCGTACTGGCACACTTGCTCAAGAACGTGCTAACAAGTATGCGTATGTAAATGAGCTGGCTAATAAGTCACGAGAACAGCGTAGGAGTTTTTCAGACTCACACTTCATCCGCTGGGCACGTGGGCTTTATGATATCTCAAACATCATGCACAAGACAGATGCTGCAAACATATTCATGCAGGGTTTGGATGATATGGTGGCGGATTACTCTGCACAAGCGGTGCCATATCAAGACGCTCTGGTGGATGTACTGTTTGACCAGCTAAGTTATACTCAGAGAAAAGTGTTAGGTGTGAATGATAATAAGACAGGACTGCCGAGTATCGTAAGAATGTTTGACCAGAAAGCTGTAACCTCGGCAGATAAACTTGCTCCACCTGACTGGGCTAAGAACACGATGAGGATGTTCACAGCGATTCATGACTTGATTACTCATCACATGGAGACTGCACAAGGGTATCGCAGACTACCTAGTGGTGATACAGTACCGTTTCGTGAATCAATGGAACGTACAGTGCCGCATATTCTGACAAGCGAAGGGTATGCGAAGATTCAGGATCCAGGAAGTAAGGAATACCAGGCTTGGATAAATAAGATTTTAGAGCGTAATCCAGGTATAACGAGAGAGGATCTGGAAAAGTGGTCTAAGAGAGAAATCGGATTCAAAGCGGACGACGGGTTCAAGTACGGTGAAGCTATAACAAGGCGACAAGGGTTTGTCGAAGGTTCGCGTAAGATAAAATATGTTCCGTTTACAGTCGATGTGGATGGTAAATCTTTCAGCTTTTTTCATACTGATCCTTACGAGATCGGCAGCAGATGGATTGAGAGTGGGCTTCGTCGAATTGCTACTATCAAAATGCTCGGAAGTGGGATGTTAGAAGATGTCGGTGAGACACAGTCATACATGAATAACATCCTCGGTTTGATTGGTAAGAAACTAAAACCGTTAAACAAAGTAGAGATGGTACAGCAGTTGGTGGATCATAGGATTTTGGACAAAACTAGTCTTAACAAAAAAACTGTTGCGGAGTTAATTAAGTACTCAGATAGCGTTGATCTTGAAACTCGCGTAACACACGCTGAAGTTCTTGCTCAGTTTAACAAACTCTCGCACAAAGACTTCACGGATCATGTTTATTCGTTAGACGCCAACGCTAATGCGAAACTTAAAAACCAAGCAATAGCTGCTATCATAAAAGTTGGGCGTAAAATCGGTGGGGTTGATACAGATTTGACAATCGTTAAAGGTAAGACCAGTACTGGAAAGATCAAACGTGAGATTGATCCAGACAATTTGGGTCGTGTTATGTATGAGCTTAAAGATAGAATGAATGAAAAAATCATGGACGACGTGTACGATAAGCTGCGAGAAGGGCATTATCGACAAGGCGGTAATCCTGCAGATATGGATCGTGTCTGGCACGTGTTTCAAGACCGCCCGCTGGCTGTCCCAGGTGCTACGGGGACAGGAAGAACTATTCAACTAGCATCGACGATAGTTGAAAGTTCTATGACAAGTTTGAATGTGTTATCAAACGCGTTTCAGTTTCTAGTTGCTGTCAATGAGTCGACTGAAGGAAGGTTAAGAAACATTCCTAGAGCGTTGGTGGACACTGTTAAGTCGTTTTATCAACTTGCTGATGATTATGATCTTGTTAGAAAAGAGGGTTTTAACGCCGGTGCTATGAAGCCTACATTGCAGAGATATACTACGGACTCCAACTATTGGATGACACGAGCTAGTCAGTTCATCCGTGGTACAACCGGAACGATATTCGGATCTGCAAGAATGTCCGAGTTCTTGAATGTGTTTAGTTTGCGTATGGCTCAGCACATGGCTGAACGATGGCAGACTAAGTTTGATCCACGTAAGAGTGGAGCACAAGCACGACGTCTCCGACTAAAAGAAGCAGAAATTGCTGAGATAGCTGCTGGTAAATTGGAACCTGGTAGCTTAACTTACAACAAAATCCTACAGAACTTTATCAAAATCACTCAAGGTAACACAGAAGCTAAGCATCGAAAAGGGTATATAGAGAACAACCCCTGGCTCAAAATGGCGTTTAGCTTTTCTAGTTATATGAATTTGCAGAATCGTCGTGCAGAAGCGACGATGACAGAGTTGCATAAGTCGTATAAAGATTTCAAGTCTCTTAAGAATCTCGCTTCGGCGGATAAGCTACTCGCTGCGACAGGAGCTGTGATTGTCGGTTTAGGTTTTGCTGTAAGCGGTGGTGAGTTAAACCGTTTGTTGAAAGACTCTGTTCACCGTCGACCACCAGAACGTGACGACGAAGAATGGTGGCAGCGGATGAAGAACGACTTAATGGAGTATCAAGCAATCGGACACGCTGCCAGGTTCTTTGAGATTGGTGATCATCCTCAGAGTACGCAAAACGCACTGTTAGCACAATCTCCACTAGCTTCGACTGTTAGTCAATTTTTGACTGCGGCGTATGGTGGTGGGAAGTATTCTAAGTATCCGTTTTATACGAGACTAGGGAAGTCGTACCTAGACATCCTTCCTGCGTATAAGTTGAGCAACAAGTATCTCGAATACTATGTACATCCCAGGCGGGAGGTGTTTGATAACCTGCGTAAGGATGTCCAGCGTTGGTCACAGCGACAGTCTTGGTACGAACCGAACGCAAACCAATACGCTGTCGACCCACTGACGTATGAGATATTCGAGCACGTTGCACGCGGTGATTTGAAGCAAGCACAGAAGTCAATCGGTGCTTATATGAAAATCGCACCTAAGATGTACATCGCGGATGGTCGTGACCCGGAAGAGATTGTACAGAATCTGAGACAGAGTTTGATGTCACGCAGACCGATTAACTTAAACGAGCGTCGCTTGCCAGGGTTTATCCAAAGTCTACCAAAGCACAAACGTCGAGTGTATCTACAAGCCAATGCGAGATACGTTGGGATGGTTAATGCATTGGTTCCGTCACAAAACTGATCTGACGTTTCTAAGTTAGAACTCTCAACTAAAGGTGTTTGATATGTACGTAACTACAGGTAGCTCGGTTGACGTTCGTGGTGTTGGTTACAGGTTGGTGTCGAGTTATGGTTGTCGGGAAGTACCTGATGCTATCTTGAAGATACCAGACCCGGTATTTCTCGAAGTACCTGGTAAGGGGAAAGATGTCGAGTATTGTGTGGTGGCTGCTTACGCAAAAGGATCGTTTAGTGATCAGGTTTCTGTGTTGATCCCTATTACACGAATGATGCCAGGGAACTTAGGAGCGAAGTGTTGTGTCGGTTGTGGTACTCGATACGTCGATACGATCGTACTAACAGAATCGATAGAACACACACCCGAACTGTTAAACAACCTCATAAAAACTGATTATGTTGGTTATGTTTGCTGGGCTTATGATAGTGAGCATAACTTTCTCTGGGCTATTAAAGGGGTTCCATTTTATGGTATGTACTCACTGTTGGCGACGTTATCGCCTGACCTTCTGGTACCTTGGTTGGAGAACCCACTTACTGTACACTTCTCCGAGACATGGGCCACGGCTCTCGCGGTATCACGTTACCCTTGGCCGTATGAGAAAAAGACGAAGCTCGAAACGATGGTAGACATAGAGGCTCTGAGCGGGAAGCGGCATTGGTGGCGGTTGGATACAGAACAGTCTGCGGGGAAACTTTATGAGACATGTGACACCATCCTGGGTGTGGCGACAGGATTCAGTCCTGACACACTAAGTGTTGCGTGTGAGTACACTCTGATGACAGCTCAAGCTATCTCTGTAGAGGATAAGCAGTACAGGATAGACTTGATGCCTGCCATTGCCGACACATGGGGACTCATCCAGGATCGTTTCGGTCCTTTAACACGTAGAAGATCTCTTTACCGGAAATAACTTCTGTTAGACCATGAGAGATTTTGAGACTGTTAATAGTCTCATCTAGTTCACGGAGAGTAACCCGGTGTCCCATCACACGTAAGATGAGAGACTTGGATACTCTCCGTTCTTTTGTTACTGGGTTGACTGGAGATCGCATTATCATGTCGATAAACTGTTTTTGTAATAGACCAAGTTCTGTGCTTGTAATCATGTTGAGAACTGTAGACATATGCTTTTCTGATAAGGAGAGAAATTGTGTCGCTCCCGCGATATGACGATCTTCTATTATCCTAGCATCGTCTTCAGCAGCTGATAAAAGCATTGAAAGTTTTAGTTGGTGGATATGTCTACGACTGGCATACCCTCGCAGTGTAGGGTTGTTGAAGAACGTATGTCCGTCATCTCCGTTATAGAATCGCATGTACTCTTTCTTATAAAAAGACATAGCAGAATCTGTAAGTTTGAACATTCCTTCGAGTCGAGCTAGTCTGTTGAGATGGTTTATCAAAGTCAACCTTAGTGATCGAGTCTCATCGGACATAACCGGATATGGTACTGGAGCCGCAGGTTGATCGACATAAACAAACACGATACGCGACGTGAGTCCACCACCGACGGCGTTGGTAGGGATCGCAGAACTCAACCAGTCGATAGTCGAACCTGCTATCATACCGAGACATAAGTCTGTAAGAACCTGTGACCCGCCTGATTTCGTGCGGTATTCCCACGACGCTTTACAATCAAAGAACTGAATTAGTAACGGTGCGATACCGGCTTCGTAACTTTGTTTGTTCAGAAACGTGGCTAACTCATCAGCGAGGATGAACCCGGTGCATGTCACTTTCATGAAATGAGCCGGGTCTTCTGTGTGTACAACTTTGAGTGAATCAATAAGAGCTTCCGGTGTCAGCTTTTGAGCGACAATGTTTGGTCCAGGTTTGATTTCTCTTAACATGTCTGAGATCATATCAATAGATGTAGACTTACGCATCTGTCCTGAACCAGCTACAAGCGTGATGTACATGTTCGGGTAGATGTTGCCTGCACCAAATTCGATATACGTGCGTCGTCCTAGTATCGCTGATATCCCAGCAATGGCAGACCACGCTGCGAACATCTGTGGAACTTCTGTGTTTGCACAAAAGTTCATGAATCCTTGAACGAAATTGAGATCTTTATGATCACTCAATGTAATACTCCGTTAATCGTTTTTGTTTAAGTTTGCAGCAATCTTTTTCTGATGCTCGAGCAGGTTATGTATATCGGGCGGAGTGAACCCAGGTGGTTTAACCCACTTCCCGTCTGCTCTACGATACGAACCAGGTGCAAACTTTCTCAAGTTAGCTATGTCAATTATACGTAAGACAGACACATCACTCACTCCGCACGCAGACAGCGTACCTATTGTTACCACGCTTAGGTCTCCGCAACCGTCTACGATTTCGACGAGATCAGGAGTATAAATTGCTGTAAACTCACAGTTGTCTAAACGAACACCGTTATGTGCGACACGGTTAAGACACGCTGGAGTCACCTTAAAACCTAAGCCTTTTATAGTCTCCACAGCTTCTTCTAAGATCAACTTCGCTCGCAGAAGTCTGACTTCCAGTGGTGGGATTGTGGGAATCCTAGGAACATCCTGCTCGGCGTGTGTCATGAAGTTTTCAATCATCGTCTGATGGTTTGATTTAATTCGTGCAAACGTTTCCATACGCTCCTCTTGCATAATAGCTCCTTAAAGTAAAATGACTTTCTGTTGGTCGTGCCAGTTGTCGCCCATACTAATGTCTGCTGGAATCACCAGTGGCTCAACGACACCTGGAAATAACAACGGGTACTCCATTAAGTTTCTAATTCTCGGTGTGTACGTGTTAACCAATTCTTTCTTACACCCAAAAACTAGCTCGTCGTGAACTTGCAAGAGCAACCTACACTCACTTCTCTTAAACGTCTCGTTTGCGAGTACAGCCGCACGATTGATGATACCAGATACGAGCGACTGGGCTTCGTCCGAATAAGCTGCTCTAAAAGTGTCTTGATCGTCAAGTCGCCCGAAGAATATACGCCTGCGTCCCATCGCGTTGATGAGCGTTCTGTTTTGTCGTAGTTTGTTATCCACTGTTGTCCACCAGATAGGAATCTCTGGTATGATTCTTCTGTAACTGTCAAGAATAAACTTGGCAGTTTCCAATGGCATCCTGTAAGTTTTTGCAGCTGTTTGGTACTGCATTGCATAATTCCCACCATAAACTCCATTCTTAGCTAACGATCGTTCTGGAGAATCGTTTCCGATTTCAGATTCAGGCTTGTTAAAGATCATCGACGCTACCATCTTATGCACGTCGAAGTTAGGTTCCACTTGATACCGTTTGATAAGCCGTTCAATTCTAGCAAGCCAGACTACGAGACGAAACTCTGCCTGCGATAGATCACACTTGAGCAACACTTCACCGGGATCAGCGATGAACATCTCACGAAAACGGTAAGAATACTTTTGTGTTTTGTCCTTCCCGCGGGGTGCATTTTGCAGATTAGTAGCTATCCATTGGGTTACACCCTCGCCGGATGAGCTAAGTCTGTCTGTTAAAGTACCGCCCACGTTATAATGCGTACGCATTCGACCGTCGGTGTTAAGTTCTTTGTTTAAGAACCCTGTTAGTAACGTGTCGATAATAGAATACTCATCGAGCACGTCGAATAGAAGTTTGTGTTCAGGGTATTTCTTAGCAAGCTTTTCACGAGCATGTTTGTCTGTCGTAGGTGATCCTGTCTTGCGGTTGTAGATTACACTAAGACCTAAAGTCTGATACAGATACTTCTTAATCTGTGTATCGCTTGACGGATTAGCTACCAGCCCACCTGACATTCCTTTAATCTTGTTGCTTAAGTCTAACGCTACCTCCTGAACTTCTAGTCTCCGTTTAGTTTTTAACTCATTGTTTACTAAGATACCCTCTTGTTCGACGAACAAAAACGTCTCAACCGCAGGTTTCTTCACAAAATGATAATAGCTCTGTGTTACTAGTGGTAAACTGTTGACATCTTTTTCTATTACGTCGGAACATTCATACGTTACAACACAGTCCCAACAGTTGTATACCCAGGTCGAGTAGTCGTCACTGGCATCGTAGCCTGAGTAATACGGTACACGAGTCAAGATCGAACACAGAAAATCAAGCCCCTTAGGTAACTCCGGGTAGAGTGTATGCCATGCAATCATCGTATCCATGTGGAGGTTTTTTACAAACACACCAGCTTGTCGAGCAAGACGTTCCATATCAAACGGTGCGTTTTGTGCTACCTTTTGTACACGTTCGTCGGACATTAGATCAGCGATACGACGCCAGATTTCGTATTCCTGTTCTGGTGTCCAGTGATTCTGGCTGAGCGGCTGGTTAGCTTCCGTGTTGAAGATCATCATACCACTACCAACTCTAGGTCGTGCCGGGTTGGAGATAAACGGAATACAGATCGCTTCGTCCTTACTACTAGCTAGTCCAAGACATCGGATAAGACTTCCTGTAGTCTCAATATCGAACGCAAGTCGTTTTGGTCGTCGACTAAGGTAAGTGATGACATCACTGAACGAAGGGTTGACGATAAATCGTGGTTTGGGAACATTGACTCCAGCATTTGTGCTCTCGTCACGTACTCTTTTAAGATCAAGCTGGAGGATTGGGTAGTCATCATACATGCGTAAGACATACGAAGGATGAAAGGTAGGCACGCACTTTCCAACCTTAGTTTCGAGTATACTCCCCCTCCAATTACCGATTTGACGGTATCCTGTGACTGCCCTGAGAGCTTCGGCTCCGAGGAGAACTGTGATATTTGGTGAAACACGATTGATTTCCTCTATCAGTTGTTGTTGAGACTGAATTAAATAATCCGACGGATTCATGCGACGCTGTAAATCTGTGTATAACAAAGAGAAGTCATTCTTTGGTGGACGATGTTTGATTACGTTGGTCATGTAACATTGAGCCGGGACAAGCCCGACTTGTGACATTAACTGACGAAGTAACTGCCCTGACCCACCGATAAACGGAGCGCCTTTGTTTACCTCCTGCTCACCTGGAGCTTCTCCGACTAAGACGATCTTTGCGTTAGTCGGGCCACTTGGTGGGACGTAGTTGTTTTTATCAGCCCAAGTTGGTAGAGCGTTTTCATGTATCACAACTTCCTCCCGTAATAAAGTTCTTGTGATGCCCGTGTAGCAGCTGTGTAAACCCAACGTCGCATGTCAAACATCGGAACCCATTGTTCAAGAACCAACACTCTTTTCCACTCAGAGCCTTGTGCTTTATGTGCTGTGAGACAGTATCCGTAGTCAAAGATTGCTGTACTTCTACGATCGTATTCGAGTACACCGTTTGTCTTAACCCAGTCGAGTCCTTCTATTAAAAGAGGAAGTTTGTAGTAAGATCTACCGTTGTCATCTGTCGCGTCGATCCAGAGTTTGGAATCATCCCAACCGTGTTTGTCTACACGTGTAACTGTCATCATCTGACCGTTGAATATACCAAACTTTCGACTATTCTCTTGACAAATAATCCGTTCGCCTGCGACAAGTAAAGGTCCACTCTTAAAACCCTTCTTCTCTCTGACAAGATGGTTAATCTTAATCCGCTCTATGTTTGTAGCAGCAATTACTATGTCAACTTTGTCTATCAGACCCAACTCGACGCTGTAAAAACCGTCTCTGTTTTTCGGGTAGATTATGACAGAAGATCCTGTCGTTTTAGATACAGACTCACTAGGATTTCCCCAAGGAAATACGTTACTCTTACCAGCTCTGGCTGCCGTAGCGAACTTCAGAATTGGTGAGTCTGCAACCTGCCTGTGAATCTCTGTCAGAGTGTAGTCAGCACTACGCATAAGATTCGGATCTTTTCCGACTGGTTCTAACTGTCCCGGATCACCGACAAACACCATCGGTAAGCCGATAGATAACAGGTCTTGATACAACTCTAACGAGAGCATAGATGCTTCGTCGATCATGAAGTATTTAACGCCAGAACTTAGAATCTCAGCTCGGCTTTTGAGGATAAACTCTAAGTCATCACCTGTTCCGACTGGTGTATAAATATAAGAGTGAATAGTAACTGCATCCCAAACACCCTTCTCCCGCATTACTATCACAGCCTTGCCGGTGAACGCCATCGGTTGACATAACATCCCATCTTTACTAAGACGGTGTATCGTTTCTTTGAGTAGTGTAGTTTTTCCAGTACCTGCATATCCAGCTTGTTTCCACGCCGGTTTGTTCTTTAGATACTGCTGGTCTTGTGAAGCTTTTTTAACATACTCAATGATATGCTTGACAGCGAACTCCTGTTGCGTACTTAAAACGATGTTAGGTTTATCAGACGTTGTAATTTCAGACATTGTAACCTCAAAGTAAAAACTAATGACGTTTCTAAACAGAAACCGTCAACTATGGCATTACGAGAAACGCTTGGGCACGTACAAAGTTGTCGCTGTCGTACTCGAATCCGATCACGTTCCGCTTGAGCATAGCGGCCATCTTAACAACGATACCAGACCCAGCTGTGGGATCCAGAACTAACTCTCCAGGTCGAGATGAGTTTTCTATTAGAGCGACGATTAGTTCTGACGGCTTTTGGAATCTGTGAATCTTCTTTTGAGCAGACAACGGAGAGTGCGTAAGTACGTTGTGCAGCTTCGGGTTTAGTAACTTCCGTGCTGGTGTCGTAGAAAGTCCAGGCTTCTGAAAGAAACAAATAACTTCATAACTTGAAGGATAATCATTTCCTGTAAAGTTAGTTGTCTGCCTTCCTTTGTACCAGATCACAGGTTGCTCGGGCACTGTGAAACCAACCTTACGAAGTTCCTGAAACAAAAAGTCTCGATACAACTCCATCGAAGCGAAGATGTACCCGTGGGCGTTGTGCTTCATGACACGGTAGTATTCAGGCAACAGGTTTTGTAATAAAGAACAAGAGTCCGCAAACGATAGGTTATCAGTTTCTTTTAGAAACGCTGTGTAGTTTGCATTCGTATCGAGTGTCTCACCGATAGAGTCTTGCAGTTCGTTCATGCCGAACGGCGGATCGTTGAGAAGTAGATCGACTGTATCTGAACTGATTGATTTAATCAGTTCCCTAGCATCGCCGAGTTTAAGCTCGTTACGGATCTCGAGCTTTTGTTCGCTGTGCTTTTTGTGTAGTGCTTCTGTGTCTAGGATCTCGGCTGTACGTCGCATCGCTGCAGACATCGGAAGATCACTAACCATCTTTTTGATATCAGGACGAGCGTTGAGTGTGTTGGCAAGTTTTAGCTTGGTACTGATTTGGGACTTACTTTCTCCAGTCATCTCCGCGGTCTTGTTTTGATTCCACGCGAGAGACGTAGATGCTTGCCCAGCTCCACCTGCACCGTACTGTTTGATCGAGAGTTCGTGGATTTGACGTAGGTTTTCAAGCTGTTCCGGCCAGGAGAGTTGGTCACGATCAACATTTTCGGCAAGCTCGGCGACTTTGATTTCAAGTTCTGTCAGTTCTTTACCGAGTCGAATCGGAATCTGCTTCCAACCCAAAGCCATGAGTGCCCGATACCGTCTCCCGCCGCCGACAAGTTGATACTTTCCATCCTCAAGCTTTTTGCAAAACAAAGGGTGCATTAGACCGATTGCTTGAATACTATCAGCCAACTCACGAATCTGTTTGTAGTCCTTTCGTGCCCGATCTGGAGGCACAACGATATCGTTAATAGAAACCAATAACTCTTCGACTTCTGTCGGTGCAGATCGGTTAGAGTTAGGAATTAAACCAGCAGTAGATGTCTCTGACATACTCAGCTCCTCAATAAAACAAGACACAAGATACAAGATACAAGATACAAGATACAAGATACAAGATACAAGATACAAGATACAAGATACAAGATACTTAAACAAGGACACTAAATGTTCTTCAGTGTCCCTGTGTAAAAGAAACGTGTCAAACCACGTCAAACTTTATCACACCTGATAACCATCGTCACCGGGGATGAGAATCTTGTTGAGAGCTGTCCCTGTGATAGCCTTTCCGCTACGCTTGTCGACGTAGTCGTTCTGCTCAACTTCACCACGAACCATCTTACCCACGAGTGAGTCCGTATCTACGCCAGAGTCAGACAGTTCCATTTGTGCAGACAAGAAGTTACGCTTGATCTGAACAAGATGCAGATTCTTCGACCTGGGTTTGAGGCTGTAATACTTAGTCAACACACGACCCTTGCTTTCACCTTCGTCGGCGACTTCGTATTCGATAACAAGGTTCTGACCATCACCAGCATTGTTAGCTGCAACTTCGCAGTTGTTCACCTTGAACGTGTACGTTCCTACTGCAACTGGTGGGATTGAATCAGGTACTTCGACAAAATTTCCTTCAATCAGTGGCATAACGAACTCCTAACGGTTTAACCGTTAAAAACTACAGACAAAGAATTGGATAAGAACACCTTACCCGTTACTAAGACTACCAAAACTATCAACAGCAGCACCGCCAAGCACTGTTGTTAATCACTATCACTATCGTTACTACGATCACGCAGATCTTCCGGCTCTTCGAGAGTAAAAACTTCTTTGATACTCTCTCGGATATTAAGATCATCATCTTCGTCGTACAAAGCTTGTAGCAGCTTTACGATGTCTGCGTGTCTTTCAATGCTTGCGACAAGGTCATTACAGTTAAGCTGATACAGCTTTACTTTTATGACTACACCGTCAGTCTCCATAATAACTCTGTTAACCTTTACCACGACATCTACCATTTGGTCTAACATTATTCACCTCCTTTCAACGGCGTTAAGGGTTTAACTGGGGCAGGTACTAACGAGATCGAGTCAGTATCAAACCCACCTGATTTTAGTATCGCTTTCATGCCGATCTTGGTGTCTGTCATATCAGCGATTGCCAACCCTGACCTCGCCACAACACTTCCGTTAGATCGGGTTTGGATTTTATAAGCTACCGAGTTACCAGCACCTATAACCAGTTTCATATACCATATCTCACTGAAATAAGCACCGAGTGTTGCTGGAAGTTTTCTTCCGATACCAAGAATTTGTCGTGTTGTTTTTGTGACAGAGTTTCCAGACTCGTCTTTATCTTCTTCTGTTATTACCATTTCATGACAGTTCATAATAACAATAATCGGCCAGGTTCGTATCATGCTCAGGATAAACTGTACCTCGTTAAACGCTAGTCCCCACTCCGGTTGTGTCGGCTGTGATGGATCCATCAGTTTCCTTTTCTGCTTACGAATCATACGCATAGCAGACTCTCCCATTGTCGTAAATGAATCAAGTATCACGGCTTTCTTCTTATACGATTTGGAGATAATACTATTATGTATCGCAACGACACGAGCCTTAAAGGTCTCCCATGAATCAGGGTTCATAGCATCTTTGTCTATAAGCTGATTCCACTCAACTAGCTTTCTCGCCGAGCTGAACTGATCCACTACTGATAATGGTGGTCTTACGTTACCATCCATGTCAAGGACTTCCGCTTCGGCTCCCAAAGTAAACGCAAGACTTGACTTCCCGCTCGCATATGATCCTACGAGCAAAATCTTAGGTGGCCTCAACAAATTGTTGTTACAAGCATCTTCGATAGTAGGCATAGGACTCCTTTAGACATCTTCAACAGGTCGTGTTTCGATCTTCTTCTTAGCGTCACTTAACAAGTTAATCACGATACCTAGTATCTCCCGCTTTGGGTAATACAACTCAAACGGTGAGTTAGATCTCGATCCGACCAACCCTATTCGTTTAAGTTCACGTAAGTGATGACTTGTTAGTTGCACGCTAAGTGCAAGATTATCACAGATTGTAGAGACAGAGATTGCCTTGTTCCCAAAACAGAGATACAAGAATATCTTAAGTCTTACACCGGCTCCTAATCCTTTGAACACATCAGCTATTTCTTCTAGTTTTTCACTAGTCAAAACTAGAGTACCAGAAAGTTCTGGGTTACTCATAACGACTCCTTGGTTAAGTTTGCGGTTAACTAAACACTCCAGTAGACACTCCGTTGTCCTTGAAGTAATGTAAGTCAAGTTTCAGTGACACCTGCGTCATGTTTGAATACCAACAAGATTGACACATTATCAGTTTCGAGTCTTGTTTGTTCTCAAACCCGATACCAAACATACCAGTAGTTTGACAAAGAAAGTCTCGGTTCGACTTTGTCAAACTCTTCTGCTGACAATCATGTACATATTCACAGAATAGTCTCCAATCTTTTAAGTCAAAACTAAAATGATCAACACTCGACGAAAACATAGTAAAGTGTCGGTACGTTCTTGTCACATCGCATACATAACACTTAAACTTAAAACACCGTAAGTGTTGTCTGTTAAACTGTGCCATGACACCCTCCAACCCGACAGTTTTGGTTCAGAACCGTCAAAGTGTGATTGTGATACCCTTACCATCTTCGTTCACAGTGTACGACGCATCGCTTGCTTTAGTATCACTCGCTTGTTCTTCGAGAAGTCGAAATGGTTTGTAATCCGACTTAACCAAGAAATTCCGCATGGTTGTCCAATTTGGTATGTAACACAAATTCTTAAACTCACACACGCCTCCAGGTACACCGAACATCGAATACGGTGAGCAACCACTGAATTGCTTGGGGAAGTCTTTACGTTCGATGTAGAACTCGATCATCTTTGCTTGGAAGATAACCCACCGGACAAAATCATCGAGAACATTTTGTTTTATGTAAATAGGTTTTACGATACTCTCAGGTGTCGTCTTTGATACCGCCTTCGCTACATGGAATGCGTGTAAGAGTACTCCAGGACAAGACTGATTATAAAGCGTTCTGGCAGCTAAGACGTAGAGCATCAGTTGGGTGTTGAGTTCAAATGAGTTAAGCGTCCAGTCGGCGAGACTACTCGCGGTCTTAAACTCTGTTACCCATTCTTCTCCTGTTGACAACAACACACTAAGAGCGTCGATGCGAGATCCTACTAGGAATTTACATCCTGGGATTCTGAGCACAAACGGGATCTCGTATTCGTTTTGATCTCCGGTTACGGCTAGGTTAGATATCAAAGGTTTCTTGATTTGATACATTTGATATTTAGCCGTATTCGAGTGATTAAACAACGCATGCATAAAGATACGTGTCGCCACGCCGGTGTTACGCTTGTCGTCGTTAAACTGGTCACGAGTTCCCCAAACGTCCTCAAACTTCTTAATCGCGAGCTTTATGTTTGACTCCGCTAATACATACGGAAGCCCTGCGTGGATCGCTTCACCGAATTTTAACGGTAAAGCCTCGCTCGGGAACATTAGTCCACAAACATGGGTGTAGAAAAACAACCTGGGACATCGTGCGAATTTAGACAACCCTGTGGTTGAAAGGATTTTGAACTCCTCAGCGTACTGCCAGCCATCCATTTCGGATTCGGAGAGAAGATCTGGGTCCAGTGTTATAGTGCCGATTTTGTCGTGTACTTGAGGTAGACTGAGAGCTTGGTTTTGAGTTTCATTCATTTTGTGTATCCTGTGAGAAGATTCGATACGCTGTCATACGAAGCTTGATTATGATGTCACGTTTTATTATTCCGACAAACTGTCGAGATCTGTTGATCTTTTCAGATACAACCTGATCGTTATCATCGTAATAAAACGAGAAAAGAATAACCATCTTTTCTAAAACACCGAGATTCGTGTTTTCGATTAAAGTTTCTAACTGTTCAACCGTTACGCTGAGTTCGTCGTCGTCGTCTTGTATTCTTAAGTCGACGTGCCTGTTAGCTAAGCCAGAGTTTTCTCTCGCGACTTGTTCTCTAAGCATAGATCTTAATGCATCATACGTTGCATGTTTGATTTCTATCCTATAGAGTGGACGATCGAGCTTGATAGCTCGTATCCAAAGGTTTTGAGCTAGATCTTCTACATCAAACGGTGGCCTGACCCATCGTTTTATTTCACCGCATAGGTAGTTAAAATACGAGATGTTTAAGATCTTGTCCGACGAGAAGTTTAACATGCTCTGGTTTAACAGATCGTCCATGAATGACGGCATGAATAACTACCTTTCCGTCAGGTGTAGTTAAAATCTTCCTGATAGCTGCGGATAGATCTTTTTCTGAGGAACAATTTTTCACTTCATGGACTTCGATCTTATAAAGCCATCCAGATTCCATTGAAGTAACGATAGTTGTTGTGTCTGTTGCGGTTAGTGTGTCTGTTTCGTTTGTCATAATAGTTTCCTAAACTTTCTGGTTAAACATCGCCATGATCTTAGCGACTTCAGCGGCTACGTCTGTTACCTTCTTACCACGTTTACCACCCAACCCACGAGGTTTCTTCGGTGCGTTGGGGTCTTTTGGTTGCCTGGTCTTCCGCCGCTTGACAAGCGATTGGATTACAACCATTCGATGACTCTGAAGATCATTGACAAACGATCTCGGTCTGTCATAGAATGATAACACATCCGGAATCGTAGGTTTGTACAGTGGTTTGATATCACTAATACCAGACACGTTTGTTTTTACCAGCTCACCTGTGTCTGGTTCTACCAGTTCGACATAATCTTCCAGTCTTTTTGATAAAACAAACCTACGATTCTGATGCGTACACCATAACATAACAACAACTCCTCTCAAACGGGTTTAGTTTAGCAACCACTTTCGAGCTTAAAACAAAGCTCTTTCATAGCTTCGTCGTAGATACGACCTGTCGGACTAACTCGATTACCGTTCTGGTCGGTACAGTCAACTTCGACATCGTCGATATACTCCGAATCATAACCGACATCCGGCTCTGCTGATCGTACAACACAAGTCGCACAAACGTCGATATCTACATCTTCCCCGTCCGGATCAATAGGATCCGGCAACGTCGTGACAAACGATACTTCTAGGACTTTCATACAGACTCCTTGCAGCTAAGCTGCGTTAAAGGTAAAGTGAGACCTACGGGGTTCGAACCACGTATAAGATCAATGTGATGAGTACTCGATCTTGTTTTTACCGTCTGTTAAACTAAGGTCTCAAAAACCCACAGGAGAGGCTCAGACTCCTGTGGTACTTGTCTGCCGCGAGGCTAATAGCAGCAGACTTGTAATTCTCCGGGTAGTGTTTTAGTCTACCCGGAGAGGTTAAGTGTTACCGTTACTGACCCGCGATACCACCCTGCTGATCACTTGTGTCAGCGGCATCGTTGGCATCAGCTTGTGAGTTCTGCTGTGCTGCTTGTGCAATCATTTCCTTACGGCGAGACTCATGCTCGCCTTCGAGTTCTTTCATGCGACCAGCAACCCAAGCTTCACCGCCACCAGGTTGACCAGCGATCTCTTTCATCTTCTCGAGATCAGTTTGAGCAAGTTTGAAGAACTCACCCAGAGCCTGCTCTTTCAGTTTCTCCTGACTTACAGGCTGATTAAACTGCGAACGGACTCTGTTCTTGCTGTTCGTCGAGTTTTGAGTCGTGACCAAAGACAAGGCATAGCCAAGTCCGTTCACGACACGACCCTCAGACGTACCGAGCAAACCACCGCCTGCTGATTCAGTACTCTGTTGAAGATAACTTCCACAGTCGATGAAACCTGCCACCAGTTGACGATCTTCCGGTGACATGGACTGAATAACTGCATCCAAGTTGCTGTCGTCCATCGGACCGAAATCCGGTGTCGAGACACGACCAACAACCTGCTGAGCAGACTTGACAACTTCACTGTTGAATTTCCGAGGCATAACTTACTCCTGAGCATAGCTCTTTAGAAAGGGTTTTTCAGACCCCACTCTTCTTGAGAATCACTTTTGGACGTTTCTAAGACAGAATCGTCATCGGGTTGGATTCTCGCTAACCCATCTCGCACGTACAGCTCGATCTCTTCTACCAGAAGCCAGATAGGAAACTGAAGAATTTGACCGTTGCTGGATATCTTCTCTCCCCAAGCTTGAATCTGAGCACGACCCAGGGCGGTGCTGATACTGATAATGCGACACCCGAAACCAGTCATCCAGGTGTAGGTTACCTGACGTGGTTTGAGTGAAACATTGGCAGAAGCAAGGTCGCGATAGATTGTTTGTTTGAGAGTTAGCATGATACCAGCAATTCAAGTTGAATCCAAGTTGAAGGATATTAAACGGTTTAGTTTCTGTTTCTGTTTACTTCTGAAACGTCTGACTAACATTCTGGATCTTATGCTTGCTGATAAGCACTACGAGTCCAGCTACGTTGTTAACACGAAACTGGTCATCGGCAACCCATTGTCCGCCAGTTGCTTGATGAGACAAAGCGACACTCGCCTTTGCCTTTTCAAGATCGTCGAACAGACCGTAGAAGATTCGATTGTGATCTGTAACGACGTAGAACTCTCCATCGG
>Ga0163155_10000676_pt1 | contig 41952 bp, 56 predicted proteins | sample OliLakLV19SP4G1_FD_148611 | JGI IMG/M metagenome (GOLD analysis project Ga0163155, IMG submission 148611) | Freshwater microbial mat bacterial communities from Lake Vanda, McMurdo Dry Valleys, Antarctica - Oligotrophic Lake LV.19.SP4.G1 | ecosystem: Environmental > Aquatic > Freshwater > Lake >... | reverse complement strand
TGTTTCTCATTGAATACTTTTTACCTAGCAGAATGAATATTTCATTTCGTTCTACCTTTTGTATTTTCTTAGCTTTTTTCATTTAAATACTTTAACAGACGTGTCCTAATTCATTAAGGAATTAACGTTCTTTCACATATTGGTTATTTTCTTTTGCATATTGCTCTCTGGACGTCAGTTACTGGTTTCTATAGAGCAATAATGCAAAACTAAAAAATCAAAAAAAATGAAAAATCAATTTTCTTTCTTCACAATTGCTTTAATTAGCGTAATGGTAATTTTCTCTTCTTGCGAAAGCAGAAGTGGAAAAAGAGTAAGGGAAATGAAAAAAGTAGAAAAAGTATCAACGTTAAAAACTGATACCCTGCTATTTTCTCCCGACAAAATTGGGGTAACAAAATTGGTGGAAGAATTTGTTCCTTACCCACAATACGATGGTGGAACAGGTATAGATGTAAGTTTTTTAATTGGTATTCAATACAAAGGAAAAACTTATGAAATTAATGTGAATGACCGTGAATTTTTCTCAGAGAATATAACAAGGGAAAAAGCAAAGAATGGTCAACATATATCAAAATCTATATTAGCTCACTACCTGGCATCCAATACACCAAAAGATTATATTGATGTTGTGGTTGTAAATGGAGAAGTAATAAAGCTAACAAGACGTTCTGCATTCATAGCGAATGAGTTCTACCCAACTAAAATTATTTGGGTGAAATAATAACACACAAGCCCATCATTTGAAGTCTATCTTCACTGGTGGGCTTCTTTTTATATAAATTAGTTCTGAAGTGAAAGATTAGGGAACACCCCAAAAATCTTTGAAAACTCTATATCGCTTTTGATTTTAACCCAATTCAGAGTTCTGAACTCGTACACAAGGGGAAGCCAATTTTTGAGACTTATTTTGTATGGGTGATTTTTTAATACCCCAGAGAGGGATTAGAATTTTTGTTTCATATGTTGTATAATAATTATATATATGGAAACACTAATAGAAAAAGCAAAAAGATTTGCAAAAGAAGCTCATAAAAATCATACAGAAAAAGATTTATTAAAAACCCCTTATTATTTTCATTTACAAAGAGTTGCAAGATTGGTTCAATTATCAGGAGGTAGTGATGACGAAATTGCTTCTGCTTGGCTTCATGATACGGTTGAAGACACCAATACAACAATTGAAGATATAGAAAAAGAATTCGGTAATAATATTGCAAATATTGTAAATGGACTTACTGATTTACCACAATGGGATAATCTTACTGCAGAAGATAAGAAAATAGCCCAAGCAGAAAGAATTTCTAAAGAGAGCGATTCAATTAAACATGTAAAACTTGCTGACCAAATTTCTGGGGGTGAATTAGATGCTAAAAATACTCTTATGAGCAAAGAAGATAGAATAAAGAGATTTAATGGTGTTAAAAAGGTTGCTAATGTTTGTAAGGGTGTCAGTAAACATTTAGATAATTTGTTTATTGAGGTAAATGAAGAGATTGATTGGTATTTAAAAAATATTTAAAATTATCAAAACAACTTTTAATTTTAACCCAATTCAGAGTTCTGAACTCGTCCACGAGGGGGAGCATTACTTGACAAATAAAATCAATTATGCTATCATATAAAAGATAGTAGTTCTTTCACATATTGGTTATTTTCTTTTGCATATTGCTCTATGGACGTCAATTACTGGTTTCTATAGAGCAATAATGCAAAACAATTAAAAATCAAATAAAAATGGAAAAATCAAAGAAAGGCTTTCGTGCTATGAGCACTGCCGCAACTTTCGCAATCATCGTTTCTATCATTGGCTCTTTAATTTTGAGAGTCGATACGGCAAACACAGTAGTGGATGTTTTACTTGGACTTTTCGTTTACGCCAAATTCAGTATGGCGATGATGTACACTCAAGGATGGAAAGTGTTTAATAACAAAAGTACAAGTAAGCCAATCAAAGCCATTCTTGGAATGCCACGTCTTTTGTTTGTTTTTTACATCATTATCGGAACTCTTTTGGCTTCACTTTTTGTAACAAGCATACATTTTGGCCCCGATTTGGCTTCGTCTGAAAAAAATATTCTCGGTTTCGTAATTTCAGCTTCAGCTGGATTGATCGGAACTTTGTATATGTGGTATGCAGGAGTAAATGAATGGATGGCAGGCGGTAGTGAGTATGATGCACGGATGCAATTCAAAGGCAAAGGTGATTCGGATGCAGTAATCGAAGAAAAGGTTACTGAGCTGAGAAACCTCGGCATTATTCCTTGATAATCTTTTTAGAAAAATTTGAGCTTCACTAGTTAGTGAGGCTCTTTTTTTTCTAGTTTTTCCATACTAGCCCGCCCCGCCAAAAATCCAAAAAGAATCCGCCCCGCATTCCTCCCGCTCCCTCCTGCGGGACGGAAGCCCAAACCAAAAAAAATTTCAAAAAAATCAGTTCCCTTTTAATCTTTACCCAATTCAGAGTTCTGAATTTGCACCACAAGAGTACTTCTATTTTTCTAATTCGTTAACACTCATAAGTAAAATAACTCGTCCACGAGGGGGAGCTAATAGTTAACAAACAAACATACTATGATATTATGCAAATAATGTCGTTCTTTTACATATTGTTTATTTACTTTTGCATATTGCTCTTTGGACGTCAGTTATTGGTTTCTATAGAGCAATAATGCAAAAAACAATCTAAAAAACATAAAGAAATGAAAAGGTTTATAGAAGACTCACAGAATCTTAAGGGGGAAATAAAAAGTAATCCTCAAATAGTTGAAGCAATCAGATCTTGTTTTTCGGGTAATAGTGAACCTTTTGCTGAAGGAACAGAGCATCAAATATACAGACTCGGAAAAACTAATTCAGGAGTGTATCCTGTTTTAAGAAAGAAAAAGTTTGATATAGAAAATGAAACTGAGAGGTTTGAAATTTATTGTCGAAATGCCGAAGCTCTTGCAATATCAAAAGAAAAAGGTTTGTTTGGCGACCAAATTCACCTAGTTTTTGTATTGGAGTCATTTATCAAGAAAAAGAAGTTGGTATTATTACCGAAGATATGAGTGAAGGTGGTAAATACCAAATGGAAAATAGTATGGGTTCTATTTCTTCTGAGCGAATGCTAGATGGGAATGTGATTGATGAAGTTAATGTTGATTTAGATGGTTGTCATATTGACTATCTTAAAAAAGAAGAAATTATACGAGAATCATCATATTTTTCTCCAGAGTATGTATTAGAAGTGTAGTTAAAAAATGTATACTAAAGACTGGCCCAGTGTCAGTCTTTTTTTTATTTAGATTAGTCCTAAACCACCAAACTCGGAAACACCTCAAAAACTTTTGAAAATTCAAGTTCCCTTTTAATCTTAACCCAATTTAGAGTTCTGAACTCGTCCAGTAGCCGGAGCATTAGTTGACAAATACACTTAATTATGCTATCGTACAAAAGATGGTAGTTCTTTAACATATTGTTTATTTTCTTTTGCATATTGCTCTCTGGACGTCAGTTACTGGTTTCTATAGAGCAATACTGCAAAAAAATAAAATAAACGAATAATAATGAAAAAGGTTAAACTTTCCGAAAGAGCAATTTTATTAGCAAGTATTTTATTTCTTACTGGATTAGTATCATTAATTTCTACAGAACTTGACAGAGAGTACGTTGGAATTATATTCATTTGTATTCCAGTATGTTTAATGACACAGGTGTTTGACTTTGAAAATAAGGAATTTTTGCAAATGTTTTTAGCTTGGGGATTAGCTTTTGCAATTTATAATTTGGACACAAATTTATACGTTACAAAATTTACCGGAGTTGAAACATTACTAACTAGTTCTAACTGGATGCATTGGCTGGGGGTTCTAATAACGGGTTTTACGTGCATTTGTATTTCTATGGGAATTATGGGGATTTCTAATCCAAGAATCATTAATAAAAAATCACGGCATAAAAGGTTTCAGTCACCTTTAATTCCCGCTGATAATTTATTCTGAAAACAGCCACTTTGAACCATCTGAGTCTAATAAACCCACTAACAGGAAAACCTGCTTTAGTGGGTTTTTTCTTTTATAGGTTCTGAACCATCAAACTCGGAAACACCTCAAAAACTTTAGAAAACTGCATATCGCTTTTAGTGTTAATCCAATGCAGAGTTCTAAACGTATCCAATAGGGGGAGCATTACTTGACAAACAAAATCAATTATGCTATCATGTAAAAGATAGTAGTTCTTTCACATTGTATTTGATTGGTTTTCAAAGGAGCTTTTGGCTTTTGTGATAACCAATTAAAAATAAATAATATGCAAGATCAAATTTCAGCAACAAAATTAGCCGTTGAGGCATGGAATAAACTCAAAGAGGTTGATCCAACAAATGAATTACTTAAATGGATGGAATCAGATGACATCTCTGACGAAGAGTTTACTAACCACTTCTGGGACAAAGAAGAACCATGGAAAGGAAAACCTGGCTCAATGGTTTCAATGAGAGTAGAAATAAACTACTTTCTTGCTGTAAAAAAAGAGTTAAAAGAAAAACATAGTATTGAGATTTAGTTATTAGAATAAAGGCTGTTCAGAAATGTTCAGCCTTTTTTATTTACCCTAAACTCATTCGAACATCCTCCCAGGTTTGGAGCATCGTAGTTGACAAATACACTTAATTATGCTATCGTACAAAAGATGGTAGTTCTTTAACATATTGTTTATTTTCTTTTGCATATTGCTCTCTGGACGTCATTTATTGGTTTCTATAGAGCAATAATGCAAACAATTTAATAAATATAGAATGAAAAATTTAATTTTCTTACTCTTTATTTTTACAACTACTTTTGTAAATGCTCAAACAACTGATAACTCTAAAAAATTATTTCAGAAAGTTACTGGAGGAGTTATATTTGGCACAGTAGCAAGTGCATCTTTTATGGGAACAGAAAGACCATTTAGTTTAGGATATAATCTTTTGACCAATATTACTATTGTTACACCAAAGACATACCATAATATTTTATATGGGTTTGGTGATAATAGTCTTCGTTATTTGAATGGTTACTTTTTGAATAATAATTGGGATACTTACCTGCTTTATTCCAACACACTACACACAGGCGGTAATTACCTTGGTTTAGGAATAGAAAAAATGATAAAGATTGAAAACAAAGGAGAGGGTATCAAATTTTTTCTTTTAACTGAAATTGGCACTGATTTCAAAGGAAATCAATCATTATCATTTGGACTATTAATGAGTGTTCAAAACAAAATCTGGAAAAGAAAATAAAGACCAATTAAGGGGCACTATCACACAGATTGTGCTTTTTTTTATTTCTAATTCTAAACCACCAAACTCGTAAACACCTCAAAAATCTTTGAAAACTCTATATCGCTTTTGATTTTAACCCAATTCAGAGTTCTGAACTCGTCCACGAGGGGGAGCCTCTAAAAAGACCTTTATAATAAAGGTCTTTTTTATCAGCGATTCTTTCTCTCGAAGGTCTTAATTGTAGAAGGTGTTAATCCTTGGGATCCCCTTTAATTACTTTTCTTGCTTGTTTGGTTTTTTTTAAAATTTGTTTTGCCTCTTTTCCTATAAAAGAAATTGATTCCGAGCCTTCTTCTATGTTTAGATCAGAAAATCTTTCAAGTACTCCTAATGGTTCTTCGTTGAAGAAGTTTCCGAGAATTTCATGATGTATTTTATCAGTTATCTTAGGTGGCAATGAATCCACTATGATATTTTTGAGATGGCCTGGAACAGTCAAATATATCTGACTGTAGTCATCAGTATCGATGTCAGTTTTGATATATTTCTCTAGTTTTTTGAGAAAATCAGCGATAACTAAATCGTCATCAAGCTCTCGAGGTGAGCCAGACCGTATTACCCTGCCGTCGGCTCTTGTTTTGAAGTGCCCTTCATTGTCAGAATAATGAGGCTTGTCTACTTTGAATGAGTTGAGAGTTGTCATTTCCCCATTAAATACCTTGTGGAAACTAGCCTCTTGCTTGCCTGTAATGAGTAGGAGGATATGCTCGCTGTTTTTGATTTTGAATGTGTTTGGTATTTGCATAAGGTGATATCGTTTAATTATAATCTGAAGACGTACGGTAGTTGATGCACGCGTACTAAACATTATTTATTTTTCTTCTGTTTTTGCTTTCATGCCATCTAGTAAGTCATTCCACTTAGTCGACATTTTCTCTGTTAGCTTTTCTATTTTTTCTTCCGCGTCTTCTGACTCATCTTTGATTTCAGCCTTTGAGCTAGCATACTCTTCTTTTAAATTACTCATGGACTCATTGTACTTTTCCTTAGAAGAGTCTTTTAATTCATTGTATTTAGAGGTTGTCTGCTCTATAAGTTCGTCTAATTTTTGTCCTGGTGTTTTATTTTGATTCATATATTTAATATTTAGTATTAGTTTATAATCCTCTTGCTAGATTTTTGATCTTTTTATTATTTAGTAACAAGATCAGTTACATATACATTATACCATTAATTAAGAAATTCTCAAAAATCCCCGGCTTTTCTTACTTAAAACTTTTCATCAACCTATTTTAAGGCTCTTGTTATCGTAATTTAAAACATCTGCATGATTATAAAAATTCTACTCATAAATACAATGTGTTTACAGGTAACATTTTTAATGTTATGGTGAAATAAATAAAGAAAACCTAAAGTCAACCCTCTATTAGGACACTGTTAATAATACCCAACTCTCGAGCCACCTCAGTGGCTGTCCTAAAACCAAGAACCTTTCTTGGTTTTTCATTTATCCTCTTTACCATTGCTTGTATTCTCACAGGTGACACCCGTGAGAAATCAGTACCTTTTGGAAAGTATCTTCGCAATGATTTGTTCTGATTTTCGTTAGCCCCACGTTGCCAACTACTATATGCATCACAAAAGTATGTTTTACTGATACACTCATAGTGTCGTGAGTTTTCATGCCCGCGATCAAAAGTAATACTTTTGACAAGAAACTCTTTTCCTAACCGATGGAGAGTTTTTTGTTTACTTAAAGCTGTTTGATCAGGTACATAGTCTGCTACTAAATATCGAGAGATACGCTCGTTGCTTGTCGAAAGCGCTCCATTACCACCTCTGTTTGATACCACCAGATCAGTCTCCCATGTGTCAACACCAACCTTTTTTCTGTCATGAATACTTGTCATGTGCTGTATACGCCCATGTAATCCTAGTTTCTTGTGTCTCTTTCTTTTAAATCTAAACATATACAAGTATCTCTTGTATCTTTCAGCTCGTACATCAGTGCATATCCATTTATATATCGTTACCGATGAAACAGACCTTCCTTTCTCTTCATACTTTAATCTTCCTGCTATCTCATGAGGATTCCAGCCACTCTTGAGTCCTTGAACGACGTACTCTTGTAGTTTTGTATATTGGTTCAGTTTCCTCCATTGAAATCGTCTATTCTTTAACGAAATACGCACATATTGTTAACCTAGCGATGCTCTGTATCCAAAAGGACACCTCTTGATTTCATAGCTGATGGTATTAGGGCGAAGCCCTAATACCTGGGCAATGCTTCGTATTGAATATCCCTTATTTCTTAATATCTCTATTTCGGAGCGTTCTTCGTCTGACAAATATCTAAATCTCTTTGTTTTCATATATCTCTATATTAGATGAAAGAGTGTCCTAATACATTATGTACTTTTCATTTTAGTTCCTTTAACTTTTTGCCATAGTCATCCTTAGTAATTCATCACTTCCGTGGGAATTCAAATTCCCGAACAGTGCATTAGAGTAGCTGAAGAGCGTGGTTTCAAGACGACTACCGTCGGATCAGTCATTGCCGAACAGCTCGGTGGCGATCCTAGGGACCCACACTCAGCTCTCACAGAAAGCAAAGTGACACGAACCTTGACCTTGATTGATGCTCTTACGACCGCACTTCAACAACTCTGATCTTCCCAACTTCGCAAAGCCGCCTTGCAGCAACCCTGTCTGGCGGTTTTTTTATTAAACTCTGTCTCATTCCTCCGCCGTCGGCCTCACCACCGGACACAATCCGTCCTTCAGATTCGGTAGGTATACGGCCAAGAGATACTACTTCCACCTGATGAGGTAAATTTTCCTGGATGAACCAATGAAATAACATGAAGTTTCTTTAATTTAAATAATTGATATACTTTCATTATGAAAATATTCATTTGTGCCAGTAAATATAATTATGGTTATGTTGCAAATATTAAAAACAAATTAGAAAAAATGGGGCATATTATAACCGTACCTAATAGTTATGATGAACCAATGAAAGAAAATGAAATAAAAATATTAGGAACAGAAGAACATAAAAAATGGAAAGGTAATATGATTAGATTACAGAAAGAAAAAGTGATTTCCAATGATTGTATTTTTGTTTTGAATTTTGAAAAAAATGGTCAACCAAATTATATCGGTGGAGCAACCTTCTTGGAGATTTATATGGCTTTTAATTTAGATAAGAAAGTGTATCTCTATAACCCAATTCCAGAGTGTAATTTAAAAGATGAGTTAATTGGTATGGGGGTAGAAGTTGTTAATGGAGATTTGGATAAAATCGTTTAACTAAATTACTTTGCTTACAAACCTAGCACAAGAGTTAATGACTAACACTTCCCTACAAGAAACCCCTCACGCTGGTGAGGGGGTCTTTTTTCACTTGCATCTTATCTGTCCCACATCATCTAACTTTCTTGAAGTTTTCAAATGAGGAATAAATTTCGAAACTCGGTCTTTTGAGATCGAAATAAGTGTTGAAAAGTACAGTGTTGAGGCGACATACGCATCCTTCACTATCTTTGTCGTCAACACTGTTGGTTATACCAGGGAGTGTACGATTCCGATGTGGAAAAACGACACCCTCTCGTATAACATCGAGCATCATGGGGTCGTATACACCACCTGGAATGAAATACTCAGCAGTGACGTCAAGATCCCTATTAAGTACGATCAAGGACCAGTTTCTGCTGAGCTCATGATATACAGCACGATTAAATCTGTCGAGCTCATGATTAATTTCGTTTTCCTCGACAGTGGGTTGAGGATGAAAGAAAAGAACATAGTACTGTTTCCTCCATTGATCCCAGACGACTTTGCGATAGAAACTTTCACTCGCCTCATACTCGTGCTGGTACTCCACCGGCTCCAAGTCGTAAGACTCAAAACTGAATGGCTTCCGATCAACGGTATCGTATATTGAATGTACTGAAGATACTCTCTGGAGCACTCCCTCCATGTCGTACATATGAACTTCATCGCTTGCCTCAAAGACATAGACAGTTGATCGATCTTCTCCTATAGTTCTCCATGGAATAGGGAAATCTCCGTAGAAGTTTTGTCTATATTCTTCAGGAAACATTCCTGTCGTAAAAACTACACTGTCCCCCTGAAGCAATACGTCATTGCCCACTCCCCAAATGGGATGGTCTGGTTGTCGAAAATCATTCCCCGTCTTACTTTTGAAAACCGGAAGTCCCGTCGTTCTAAAGTTTTTCCCATCAAAAACAATGGGGGCCACGGGTGAAGAAATCAAATCGTACTTTTCAACGAGACTATTCGTGGTTTGCCATACCAAGTTCTACCTGCATCATGAGGACGTTGTCGGTCGGATAGTAGGTTCGGCCGTAGGTCACGATTTCTGCAATTGCATTTTGCTGTAGCATCCAGCTGATCTGTCCGCCGTCTACTGGGTTACGTGCTAATCGGTCCAGTTTCCAACAGATGATGCCATTGGCCTCGCCCTTATAGATTCGCTCGAGCATCTTGTTGAATATTGGTCGCCCTGGTTTCTTTGCTGATTGTGATTCAGTAAGGATCTCGACAATGGTCAAACCTTGCTCTTGTGCGATTTTCAAGAGTTCGTCTTTCTGAGCATCGATGGATGCCGCTTGTCGGTCTTCCGCTTCGCTCGACTTGCGAGCGTACATGAAGTATTTGATTGTGGGAGTGGTATCATTTATAGTTTTGAAGTAAACGACGCTAAAGCTGAGTACAATAGAATAAAAGATAAAGTAGGCACAATATTTCACGAACTAACTACTGAAGAGTGGGGGCAAACTCACTTTATGTTCATCGATCCTGCTGGTGTTGTAATCGATCTTGTTCAGCAAGCAAATGAGTAAAATTTTTAAAACTAAAGGAGAAGTAAAAATATTTCCACAAAAAGGTGGCTGGATATATTTACCGACAAAACAAACTTATTCCGATCTAGGAATTAAGAAGCCAAAGTGGGGTTTGGTTCCAGCAAGAATTACAATTGGTAAAACCACTTGGACAAAATCGTTACTACCCATGGGAGATGAAACGTTATTTATAGCTTTAAATGAGAAAGTTAGAAAAGCGGAGAATATAAAAATTGGAGATGTAATTACAGCTATTTTTACCTTGAATTAGTCCCTCAAATAAAAAATCGTTACCGTTGTTAAATTTGATTTACAGTAGCCTTGTATTTCCTTATCTCCGCCTCCGTCGGCTGTGTAATTCCAAAGAAACCCTGCTTGATATTCGGTAGCCAAATAAGCTCTTTGTTTGTCTTCCAAAAGGTTCCGATATCTCGTACTATGTCGAGCCATGTTCTAAGCAACCACATCTGTCATATCACAGAAAAAGCCTTGATAAACAGATTTTTTTGTCTAAGGCGAAATTAAGTTCGAATTTGATATACTAAAAGAATGAAAACGAAACTGAAACTTCGAAATGTCACATTAATAGGTGTCGATTGCAAGAATTTTAAACGATTAGCATTAGCGGCAGATATTTCTAGCAAGGAAATTCAATTTGGTGAAATAAAACTTCTTACGTCTCTTGAAACAAAAGACCCACGAGCCGTAAAAATTAAAAGCATTTCTTCAAAGAAGAGTTATTCTGAATTTCTTGTTAAAGAGCTGTATAAATATGTTGATACAGATTATGCCCTTATAATTCAATATGATGGCTTTATACTTAATCCAAATGCATGGGATGATTCATTTTTGAAATATGACTACATCGGAGCACCTTGGTATCATTTCAAAAACCTACGTGTAGGTAACGGTGGTTTCAGTTTGCGAAGCAAGAAGCTATTGGAGCTCGCTGCCAAAGTTGGTAAACTAGGTTCTTCATACCACCCAGAAGATGTATGGTATAGCGAAACTCTTCGTCCCATAGCTGAGAAGCATGGAATGTCGTGGGCCACTGAAGAAACAGCCCAACGATTTTCAAAGGAAGGTGACATTAGGGGCGTTGTTTGGAATGATGAGTTTGGATTTCATGGAATCACATATACAAGCATAAAAAAATGGCTCTCAATGAATCCTGAGCATGAAGAACTACTGAATTACCCTCTAGACGACTACGCAACACTCATGACGAAATATCCTCAACATAATGGAGCAATTAAAACCTTACATTTTGGCCCTACATCCATGAAAGGATATTCTGAACTGGCAGATGGATTAAAAAAATATGAAGCTCGCGCAATGTCATTTCAGCATGAGGGTATTCAGGCTGGAACAAAAGTTGTATGCAAGAGGTCGGGAGTCGAATTCAAAAAAGTTCCAATACCTGCTTTCGAGCTCACTATTAAGTCCATGGAATCGTTTGATAGTCTCTCTAACTTAAGAAAGAAGTATCCTAGGCTACGCGTGACTCTTCACGCACACGAACTGCCTTGGTGTAAAAGGCTTTTCAGGAAAGTACTAGGCGACTCTGTCTATCCTTCTGCACAATATAATATCTACTGGTTTTCAGAAAATAGATAATGGTTCGAACCAGCCTATCTCCTTAGGACAAATGTAAAGCAAAGTTACGAATAGTCACAATAATCCCCCTGACGAATCCAACAAGACGGAAGGTCGTGATAAAATAATTTCATGAATCTATCTTCGTATTTTTCTCGCTTGAGCGTGCAGACCATCGCGTTCGCATTATTTATTACATTAAGTGTATTTACTCCTTTGTCACTACATGCATGTCTCCCAAGTGTTCCCGACTCCCGCTCTTCATCATCTTCGAAAAATGATCCTGTGCCTCTTATTGACATTACGAGTAGCGATCTATATCAGTCAAAAGACTATGTCATGTTTCTACCAATTCTAACAAACGGCTATTCATCGTGTGGACCATCAATAATCATCGTGCATAAAACCCTCTATCCTATACTAATAGGAGCAATGTTAACATTCGGTCTTTGGGTATTTTCGAGACGAAGCATTTCTCTTCGCTTTTTCGGTGTCATAAGTACACTTTTAGCTTTGTTCTCAATAAGCCTATACGTGAGTATCGATCTTTTACACGCCGATAGTATTCATGATCTGCTTATTGTATCTTTGGTTTTATTAATGTGCTATCTCTTTGCGGCGTATCGTATCAGTAAAAAGAAGGGACCAGCGTAAAGTAAAAACCCGCAAAATTCACCAGCTCCCTAAAAATATTACATAACTCTTCAACATGAAAGCTGGTTTTTTTACACACGTCATCTCTAAAACAAAAAATCACCAATTTTGTGATTTTTTGTTATGCATCAATTTATGATGAAGTGTTCCAGATTATATCAAATAATGTTTTTTGCATCTGAACGACGCTTTGGTTCTCAATTACCATAATTGAAACAGGTTGAATGATTTGAGTGATGATGAGTTTTCTAGGAAGGATAACCATATCCACCTGTAGATGAGTTTTTTCAGGAAGTATCTTAATTGTTTCGTTAAAATTCCGTTCGAATTTTTTATGTTCACGCGCGATAGGTGAATCTTGAAATAAAAGTTTAGTGACTATTGGTAGATGTGCACGCTTTTCGATGTAATCAATCGAAAACTTTTGGTCAAGATTATACCACTTTTCTTGATTGGTAATAACAAGATATTCCTCGTGAGGCTTTATTTCTTTTAACGACTCCATATAAACATTTTTAAGAGACTCGAATCCTTCATAATATTTAATAGTGCTTTGCGTATCTTTCAAATTATAAAGCGAAAGAAACTCTGGCAAATTGTTTTTGAATTCATTTTTTCTATTTTCCAAGATTATTTCAAGCTTTTCAGGGCTTTCTGCTACAAAAGTACTTTTAAGTCCTTTTATCTCAATCTTCATTAATCCTTTTTGTTTTAGGCTTTCAATTACTGAATAAATCGTACTTCGCTTCATTTCACTTGCACGAGCGATTTTAAGGATAGTTGTTGCACCTAAAGAAAGGCTAGCCAAATAAACCTTAGATTCATTATCGGAAAGGCCAATATCGCTCAAAATAGTAAATAATTTAGTATTTTTCATAATATGTCGATAAATAAGACAACATAAGTATTATATATAATAAGCATAAATAGCAATTATACATAATATGTCGGCATTTGTGACTATATTGAACAACTATATTATAATAATGTCAAGAAAGTAGGTTATTCATTTTTATTAATTAAATGACCTCATTCTTTAGTCTTAATTCGCAAGCAGTCACTTGTGGATTGATAATGAAAATACATATCAATTATAAAAAAAATACAAACGATACCCAGCGACCTTTTATTTGTGAAAGACAAGTATAATCTCGAACAGATTTCAAAATCTTTCGACAAGAAATATGCTCAGATAATTTCTGAAACAAAAACCCAAAATGAACTTAGAGGATTTAATTTGCCGAATGCTGAATTCTTTACTCGAACTCAAACATTTGAAAAATATATTATAGATGAAAGATTACTTTTCCTAGTCTATACAAAACTTGAAAAGAAAGCTATTGAATTGGGTGTTATTGTTGAATACGCGGACATGAGTGGATTTTCGGAAGATGATCTTTATGAAAATAATCAAATAGAAACAGATCATAAAAAACACGCTGAAACAGCACGTTCTGACGGTAAAACATTGTTACTTGAAAAAAATCTTGAAAACGCTGGCGGTATTCAAGGACGCATCTATGATCTTATGCACCTTGCTTTCGGCCATATGATTCAATGGTCAAGTGAGGATTCTAAATTATTGCTATATCGTCAAGAAGCATGGTCCATCGGCTATCGAAATCACGCGACATCGCCGGACATAGTAATAGACATGATGTCTTTCTATGAATTTGAAGCAGGCATGCAAGGAATTGAGATCCTTCATGAGGTATTGGACAGTATGAATATTTCCCAAGATCAAAAAGAAAGAATACTGCAATATTTTATCGACTATGCATATTGCGACCGTTCTTACATTATTCAGCACTATCGAGGAAATCACGAGCCATTTCAGAAATTTTGGAAGTTTGGTCAGGCTATCTCTCCTAGAGAATCTATTCCTTTAATTGAAGAATTCATTAAACGCCATACGGTTGAAATCGGACTTATTCAATACGTTGACCTATCTAGTAAATTACCAAGCACTTATGAATTATAATTATGAAAGAAATATTTTTACAAATCGCTCCATATATAACTCTGCTTTTCGTTATAGCACTTCCCCCTGAAGTGCTTAACAACTTTAAAATCCGAACGTATTCGAGTGGTACATCAAGTGCATGGATTATGCGTATCACAGGATATGCAATTTTTGGGATTTACGAAATTATGATCCAACAGTATATCGTGGGAAGTGTTCAATTTATTGCATTGTTTTTCTCTGTTTTGATTTTTATTCAACGGTATCTGTACCGACATGCAAAATAAGTTATCCTTAGCAGTACTCAGAGTTAGGTATAAACCCTGTTCAGTTTGCCGAGAAAGTGAGCGTAATATATCATGAAAGAAGCTAGCAAAGATTTCTGAATCTTGGGGTACTTTCCAACGATGCTTACGACAGAAATTTTAAATCAATTGTCTTATGAAAGCCCTCGCAATATTCCCAAATAACAATGAAACTCTACCAGCACTTTTAGACGAGGCTTATAAAAAATATCAAGAAGCTGAGAGCAAACAATCTGTGGAGAATAAAGAAAAGAGTATTGATGAACTATTGGCCGATTTTGATAAGCGCATAGTCCCTGAAGACATGAAAAAATACTGGGGCCTTGTAGAAATCTTTGCAAATAAACTTAAGAAACCATTGACAAAGTATCAAAACAAGAAATATGACGTCTATGAAGTTGAAGACGTTGGGTCGATTAAAGCGTTACTGGAATATTTTGATCGCGGAATATACGATAATTATCCCGACTCCTTAATTACTCCCGAATGTGAGTGGCTTGCATCATATGCTTTCAAGACCAACAAAGAATGGGAAGATACGGTTGAAGGACTACTAGACAAATATAAAGACATGGGAGTCGTCGCTTACATAAGCTACAAGTCTTAAATCTACGACCAAGTGCTCGCTTTTTTACACACATCATCTATACTAGACCAAGAGACTATCAGCTAAAATTTTTATATTCATGAAAAAACTACTACAAACTTCCCTCGTTCTGGCTATGATTATTGGTACAGGAATCGCAAGCCCACAAACTACAATGGCATTTTCGCCAGTCATCTCCAGTGTTACTCTCGCAGAAGAGCAGGTTTTGAAAATTGGAATGGATAATTCAGATCGAGTTATTGAATTGCAACAAGCTCTCGTTGAGGTAGACATTTCTGTTGGACAAGTGGATGGAGATTTTGGAGTTGGAACACAATCAGCCGTGATGACATTCCAGAAGAAGCACGGTTTGGTTGCAGATGGAATCGCGGGACCGAACACTCTTCGCAAGCTCAATGCTTTGCGCGGACTCGACAAAGCAAATTCTGTAAAGCCTATGCCTGTTGCGTCAGTATCACAAGATGATGGTGTTGTGTTGGCATTCCAAGCACTTCTTGGGCGCGAACTTTCCGCTGAAGAACTTATGGTAATCATGAGCATCATCAATTCCAACAAACCGACAATAATTGTTGATACAGAAGGCGGCGACGATAAGTCATGCGAGATTGACCTCGCGAAGAATACACACACATGTGACAAGGTAGGAAACCTTTCATTCGTGAAGAGTCCGTACAACGGGCAAGCAGTTGTGAAACTCAACCTGGATTCAAAGTATGAATATGATGCAGTCAAAATCGATGTTGAATTCGGTGACAAAACATCAGGATATCTCTTAAATATCGGTGACTCTGCAACAAACAATGGTCATGCTGGAGACGCAGGTACACAGAGCAACGACGCTGAGTTACAGCTAGAAAACGAAAACTTCCAGATCTATGCAAGCGACTACATTAAGACTGATGATATTTATGGCACAAATGATGACCCGAACGTAAGTGATCATCGCGTTCTCTTGAAGCAAGACCTCGATCACGCAAACACCGAAGCATCATTTATGATTAGCGATGGGAAGGTTACGTACAGTCTCATGGATGGAAAGTATGAAGGCGAATTTGAGCGAGAACATAGTGATCTTGATCGAACGGTATTGTTTGCACTTGATGGACAGGATGATGCAGAAGGTTCAGTAAACTACGATATCTACGCATCGTTTAACAAAGTAATCAGTGAGTATTCTCGACTAGGGTCTGGCGCAGAAAAGGTAAAGATAGAGTTCGTCAAAACTTTCTAATTCCCTTTTTATCTTCCTCCAATTCAGAACTCTGAACTCGTTCACCAAGATGAGCTCCTAACTAAATGGCTGAAGTAATTTTTCAGGTTATTATTTTTGCTAGTTATACTTTCTCTGATCCTGAATTCTTTCATCTTCTTAAGTATCGAGGAGGATTTGCGTATACCTAAAATGTAAAGTATACTTTACATTTTAGGTAAGCATTTTATTTACATAATAAATTTTAATATGAACACATTAACCCCAGAAGAAGAAAGAGTAATGATACATAAAGGGACAGAGGCCAGATTTGTCGGTGAATATGTAAATAATAAAGAAAACGGTGTATATATCTGCAAACAATGCGACGCTCCGCTTTATAATTCTCATAATAAATTTGAATCTACATGCGGGTGGCCGTCATTGGATGATAAAATAAAAGATGCAATTCGTAAAAATTTAGATTCGGACGGAATGCGTACGGAAATAACTTGTGCAAAATGTGATGGTCATTTAGGTCATTTATTTACAGGCGAAGGATTAACAAATAAAAATATAAGACATTGCGTGAATTCTATCTCAATGAAATTTATACCTGGAAAATAATATATTATATGATAAAAAAAATAGTATTAGCAGGAGGGTGCTTTTGGGGACTGGAAGATCTCATGAGAAAACAGTCAGGTGTTATAAAGACAACAGTTGGATATACAGGTGGAAGTGTAGAGAACCCAACTTATGAAAATCACACGGGTCATGCTGAAGCTGTAGAGATTGAATATGATGAAGAATTGACTTCTTACAAAAATCTACTTGATTTCTTTTTTCAAATTCACAATCCTACAACTATGAATCAGCAAGGAAATGATAAAGGGACATCGTATCGATCGGCTCTTTTCTATGGAAACAATGAAGAAATGAAGGAAGGTGAGGAGTTCATTGATATTATAAATAAATCAAAGAGATGGAAAGACCCTGTAGTGACAACACTCGAACCACTCGTTAAATTTTATCCAGCAGAAGAATATCATCAAGATTACTTACAAAATAATCCTGGAGGATACACTTGTCACGCAATATATTTTGACAGTTATTTGAAATAGTCAGTTAAATATTCCTTATGTTCGGAACTCAAGATAATTACCCTCCTCCATCAGAAAAATGCTTTGCGCTCCTGGCAATGACCAGATGTTCTTCTTAACTCCTACCTGGCGCAAACAGTCTGCAAAAAAAGGGAAACCACCAACTTTTGGACGATTCTCTGTAGCGTACTTTTGAGCTGTTTGAAGTTTTTTGATGAGATGATTCATATTGTCAGTATACCTAATCAAAACCTCACATCATACCAATCACATTATCTCTAATAATCTCTGCAACTTTCTTAATCTCTTCTTCTGGACTTGCTTCCCTATCGCCCGTTCTATATAAAAATTCTCTTGGTTCATATTTATAAATACCGGTGTCGCCTTTTTTTCGAGGGACTATATGTAAATGAAAATGTGGAATAGACTGACCGCACTCACTTCCATCGTTCCAAGCAAAATTAAACCCCTCTGCGCCAAAAGTTTTTTTGAGAGAATTACAAATCTTTACTCTAAGATCTTCAATAGCATTTTTCTCATCTAGCACTAAATCTTCATACTTCGAAACGCATCTTTTAGGTGCAATGAGTGTATGACCGGGTGTTATAGGAATATTAGTCGGAAAAGACCACGCATATTCATTTTCAATGATTTGTCGATCTTTTATTTTCGGTTCTTCACAAAAAATACATTTCATATATGTAGTTTATAGTTACAAATTAATTTTGCAATTCTATAATCAATCATATTATCATATTCTTCAAGATAAAATGGGGCTCTCAAATGTGCTTACGCATTGCCATAAGTAAACTACTTCTTCAGAATAAAACCTTGACTTCTTCCATATATATGTTAAAATATTTTTAAGTTTCCCTAAAATCACCCACATAAAAGCAAAAGCCAACACCATGGAAAAACTACTCGACGCCGAGAGTCCAAATCGTACGAATGCGATAAATTTTGATTGGAGAGATAAAATTTCTTTTATTGTCTTAGCTATTACTATTTTATCTTATGCTATAAAAGAAATTTTAGTATCCATTTGTATACGTCATTTAGAATTGCTTCGCGAAAACATGTGGCTACTAAATGTCTTTCACAATGTCTTTCACATTACTAGTTCTGTTTTTGTTTACAGCGTAATTTTCTTAGCTTTTTTAGCAATGTCAGGGATTTGGCGTATAAGTTACAGAGACGGAATAAAAAAAAACTTCAAAGTATTCATTCGAGTCTTTGTGGCCCCTTTCTATTTTGCTATTCACTATATTTATAGTAGTTTCATTCAGGAAGAATTAGCAAAGCTGAATTATAGTCAACAGTTTGAGTATTTAATTATAATAGTATCTGGATCTTTTTACAGTCTCCTGTGCATTGTGTTTAGCAGTAGAGGCAAGAAGCCGGAATCGCCTGACCCAGAACCGTAGTCACACCCGCCCGCACAGAAACCCGTGCGCTGGCGGGTTTTCTTTTGTCTAAAAAATAGCTTGAAAATGATTTTAAAAATATGAAAGATCTCGTAAGAAATCGAGTGGAGTTCGGAGATGAATAACCTCTTCGCAAGTCGAGAGGAGTTCGGAAAATAAAAAGCGCCCATATCGGGGGCTGTAATATATTTTGGTTTCATCTTAATCTCTGTCTACGAGATGAGACAAATTTTGCTTCATCGCAATACGACGGAGTATCTTAGTTGAATTATCTATTCTCGTGCGAATAGTTTGAGTTGTGCAATCAAACTCCATTGCAATTGCGCTAAATCCACTAGGTGGACGACCATCAAGACCATAATACATCGTCAGAATCTTACGATTCTTGTCATCAAGTCTTTCAAGAAGGCTGTTAATCAATCTACGTCGATCATCATTGTCAAAACGTTTGTTTGGCTCAACAGTGTCTACACGAAGTACACTGTAGAGATTACCCTCACTTCCTTTGTCATCTGAAGATGACGAAGCATCAAGTGACAATGACGACTTTGAGTGCAGAAGAATTATTTGAATTCCTTCTGAAGTAAGATTCTCAGAATATTTAGTAAGTTCATTTTTGATCTCACAAAGGCTTGGATAATAACCGTACTGGGCGAAATATCTGTCTTGATAATTTCGAATGCGCGTTGGTGTCGAAAGTTTATTACTAGGCATACGAATGAGTCGGCCGTTCTTTCCGATACTCTCAAGTATGCTTTGTCGAATCCACCAAACTGCATAGGAGATAAACTTGAACCCTCTCGTTGCGTCAAATTTTTTTGCTGCTCTAAAAAGACCTATATTTCCCTCGTTAATGAGATCAAGAAGTTTGAGAGCCGAAGATTGAGTGTTTTGATATTGCTTCGCAACACTGATCACAAAGCGCAGGTTACTCTTGACAAGGCGATCCACTGCATCTTTTGCTAATTTTGGATCTTTCTCATTTTGAATTATATGAGCAAGTTGTGCCTCTTCGTCCACTGTCAAAAGTGGGTACATACTAACTTCTCTGAGGTAACAATCCAGGCCACCATCCTTGGAAGTTATGCTTTCTCTGATCTTTAATCTTTTCATTTTCTTCAGTTTTGAAAATGCGGTTTAAAATTTGTGTAATCGACAACCCCACGACACATCGAGGTGTAGCGGGAGGCGATGTAATTCTCTCGAATTTAATCATGCAAATGACGAGCAGTCAATAACATGCCTAGATGTTTCATCCAAATAGATAAGCATCCCACAAATCATTCAGTAAAAGGGCCCGAGATTGTCTCCCGGGCCTTTTAATACATAGAGACTATTATCACTCACATACTCATTCAAAACTTTGGGGGCAACTCAAGCGATGCTAGCGAATCGAGCGAAGCGAGATGTCGATTAGTAAACATGTGATTGTTAGTCACACATGTATGTCTGCCGAGAAAATCAGGCAAAACGGTTTCGCGGTTGTTGCGGGTTTTTTCTCTTTCGCATTTTATCAAACCTCCTAGCATGCCTTCAAAAAAAATATCCACTTCGAAATACTGATTGTTAAAGAGAAAGCAAACTCTCTTTTTGTGAATAGTATTTAGTGAAGTATCGCGATTGAGAAGCAACGAACGAGCTTCTCTTACATCGATCAAGCATTCAACTTCCACGCGACCATCCCCTTCTGTATTCGGCCGTTTCATCGTATGGTAATACGAATTCGAAAACTCTGTCTTTCGCATGCGAATACGCTCCTCATGAGGAGTATTCAAGTAGACCTGCTCGATATCAATGATTACGTAAGGCACATTGATACGATTAATATCAAAGTCATGCAAAACGTACCAATCCTCATCTTCTATCGGTTGCGGATATCCTAAAACGTCTAAAATCTCCCCGGAAAACACATCCAACTTTTTATCGAAAGACTTTTTCCTTCCGTCGGCTTCAAAATTATCTACTACACGTAAATGTCTGTGCCCCAGATAAACAGCCTGCGTCTTACAATCCATAATCCTTGCCTGTTCTATCGATTCATCGCGAGCGTCATTGTTATCGGTCGTGTAATAATCTTCAGCTCCAATCGCTGCAGTAACCAGATGTATTACGGCATCATATCGAGAACGAACTTCTTCAAGTCCGTGAAATCTTTGAGGGCGAACTATCATCTCTTCAAAAAGAGACAAATTTGTCGGCGTATGTAAGTCTTCTAAATACGCAGCGCCACCCAAAAGAGAACGATCGTAGAAAAACACAACATCATGATCACCGGGAGAATTGATAATTTGTTTTTTCCAAAATTCTTCGTTCTGATACTGAAGTTGAAATACACTACGTTGAAAATCGACTGGATCTACCTTCTTGGGATCAAAGCCACTTTGTATATACATAGTAGCAGCTTCAGGAACAATAACGGCTTGTTTGCCAAGTTGCTCAATTGTTTGCTTGATTCGTGAGATTCCTGTTGTTTTACCAGCTCCAGGACCACCCTCGATCGCTATGTGATAGAATTGCCTATTATTCATTGTACTATTGCTTTTTTTATTTCAAAGAAGTTTTTGTCCTATTTAGTATAGCTGAATTATGATGGCAGTCTAGTTTTATTCGCAAGTAAAATTTGACAAATCATAAATATATTGTAAGAGCATAGAAACTTTGACTTGAAGCGTAATGCATGGTTTCCTTAATTAAATCGGCACTATTGTCGAGTTCGGTATCATTTTGCAGAAAGCACGAAGCTGACTGCATTCATAAACCAAAATTTTTACGCATGAGACATTTTTTCAGCGCTTTTATGCTCGCAATGCTGAGTGTATTTGCAATCACAGCAAGTAGCTGTTCTAAGGAGCAGTTGCCTATTCCAGAAGAGATCACACAGATCACTGCCGACCAGCGCATAGCCGCAGAAGATGTTGGTACGGTCGCTACACCCGCCTCGGGGATCAAGACGATTTGGGACCAGATCAAGGGGAAGCGATACTACAATGCTCCATTCGGAGAATGTACACCACTGGCACTCGATTGCCTCGATGATCTGATTATTCCAGGTGGAATTTACACTCATCTGATGAGTGTAACAAATTCGCTGGAAATGAACATGTTCTTCGATTTCGAAGAAGGACTCCTGCGAGATCATCCGAGCTTCGTCGAGTTCATGACTGTTTTGGCGGAAGCAACTCCTCAGGAGCAAATTGCATTCGGAGGTGTAACTGTCACCGAATCGTCCCCTAGCCAGGAAGTAATCATTGACGTCGTTCGCGTGAACGAGGGCGTCATCTACATCCGATTCCAGCGCAAAGTCGGACCAGTTGAATCGCGAATGAAGGAACTCAGACCAATGATCGTTCCAATTCGCAGCGCCAGCTAAAGCCGATGACCACTACCAAAAAGAGCCTTCGTTCCCCAAGAATGGAGGTTCTTATTTTGTATAAATAAAAATTGACTTATCAAAATATCTAATGTATAGTGTATAGTAAAAATTGATACTAAGTTTTTTAACATCCGAAAAAAAATACACCCATGAAAAATTTCACAGAAGCTATTTTCTGTTCATTTTTTGGTATCGTTGCGATTGCATTCAGTGGATGTTTTGAATCCCCTGTCACGGCAAAACTGCAAAAACCGACAGTTCTGAGTGCTTTAACAACTGTTTCTCACACGGAAGCATTTTCCCCGAGAAAAGATCTTACGATGCACTCGGGAACGCTTGCATGGTTTTCATCGAGTAATACAACGTACGCGCTAATCATCGACAAAGGTGCAGGAAATATCTTTTGGTATGAAAATGCGTCGTACAAAAGTGGCACGATGACTTTTGACGAAGAAAAACCAACGCACGTAACTCGTTTGGAAACAGACGACGAAATCTACGGAATCCATGTTTTCAGCAAAGACTCTATTTTTGCATTGAGCCCAGGAAATATCATCCGGCTCTTCAACAGAAACGGAGATTGCTTGGACTCTGTAACAATGCTGACGCATCAGATCGTAGACGCTGTAACTATACTGATGCAGAATACTAACTACATACTATCGTATGATCTGATTTCAGACCCAGCAACATCCATAGTGTTCGATGGGGAAAATTTCAGAGCAACGGGGATACCAACATTTGCTAGTCAAACACCTGCTGACATTCGACAACCTGATCATCCCTTTTGGAGGATCAGCTACGATGTGACGCTACATGATGCTACAGTAGCATTTACCACAGGAGTGTTTCCTCAGAAATATCGAAAAGACTTCTATGGCAGTCCAATTCCTTGGAGAATCATTGGAGAAGATCGCTCGAGTGTCTATGTCTTTGAGGCAAGTGACTCGATTTATCAGTACAACCAAGATGGCGTGCTGACACTTGTAGCTTCTATGCATTCAATGTACGACACGGTTCCTCGAACGCCATATAGTTTCGATTTGTACAATGCGGATGCTCCAAAATACGTACACGAGTACGAGGCTAGTCAAAGCTTTTACCGCAAACCATTGTGGGATAAATGGAGACAGCAGTACTATGTTCTCTTCTTTCATCCTCAGCGAGCAGTGCAAGGGCTCGATAGTGCCATATACAGTGAACTCACCCGAGATTGGTCGCTTATAGTGCTGGACAAAGATCTTGCTGTCACTGCTGAATACTTCATTCCTGGTAAAATCTATGATCCAATGATGTTCGATGTCATTCGCGAAGGTATCGTATTCCCCTTTCGAAATCGCCCACTTCCAGATATCGCCAACAGTGCGATCGCAACAACGGCAGGGTGCATGTGCGATCTGAACATAACATTGTTCAGCACATATGATGGCCTTACATATAATAGCCTTCCTGGAAATCCTCAATTCAGGATTCTCTCGTTACTCGAAGAATTCGAGCGAGTGAGGTAGATTAATGCTCTCTTTGGTAGAGCATACCAACTTAGCCAAAAGCCCCTTTGTGAATGCAAAGGGGCTTTAACTTATATGGTCACCTCTTGTCCACTATTACGAATAGCATAAAAATCATTATCCTCGTAACTAACATCTTTTTTCTCAGTCCCCTAATAGTCATCCGGCACCACCGCAATTGCAGGTTCAGCTGGCTTTGTAGGCATGAAAATCTGCGCCGTTGCATTGTCTGAAACTTGCAAGACGACTTTGGCTTTAGGGGCATTTTCGTTTGCCTTGGGGGCATTTTCATTTGAAACAAGATAATCATTGCCCGCATTTGCTGTTTCTAACGTTGATCCAGTAGCTAGTTCGCGCTGTAAACGCTGTACTTCGTGATCGATCTCGCCCAAATATACGATAACCATACGTCCGTCCGTCGGATGTAATAAAAGAAAAGCAATATCAAGATCAATTCCTTTTGACATTTCTTTCAAGCGAAGAATTTTCTCAGGCGTAATATCACTTACAGGCTCATCCGTCATGACAAAGAGGGACTGTTTTTTGTTTTCATGTATACCACTAGCTTCATTTTTTTTACGAATTTCATTGGTCAACACACCCGCAGCAAAAGACTGTTTCTCATCAGGTGATCCTCCTTTTGTCATGTGAGTAGAAATAAATTGCGATACATCACTCGGCGATTCAAGTGTCGTTTTCGAAGCCAGATTCACCACGTCAGAATATGCATACAATGTTATAGGCCCACGCATACTATTATCTTCATATTTTTTAGTTATATATTTCCCCAAATTTTGAAAATCGTCCTGCATGGAAGGGCTTGCATCTACAGCGATCGTAATACCTCCCGGATAATTCCCCATCAGTTCCATGAGATTTTCTTGTTGCGATTCAAGAATAGTTTTTTCAAGTGAAATGAACTCTATACGAACATAGCGACAACGATCATACACATTTTCTTTTTCTTCGATCGACAATTTTTCAAATTCTTCTCGCATATACAGTGCATTTGTTGCGCGATTGATCACTTCCGTTGCTGAAGTTACACCCGGTTCATGTGTTTCAGGGAGACGAGGAATGATCGTTACATTGCCAATATTTGCTTCGCCCGCAAAATTCGGAGAGTTCAAAATATTTTCTACGAGTTGCTGTATTGCAGAGAGACGCTTTTGCGTCAGTTCGAGATTGCCACCTTGATAAGAATTCGTAGGTCGCTCATCACTCGATGCTGAGATCGCGATCGCCATTTTTTCAGGATCGACAGAGCCAGATTCTACTTTTTCTGCAAGATCGCTGAGATGATACGACACGAGTGTTTTTATTTCTTGCTCTTGTTCGGGTGACATTTTATGATTATCAATTTCAAAATACTGCCCGCATTCGAACGATTCCATGACTGTACTTTGCGCGTCGAGACTTTTTGGTGACAAAAGGCTCGCGCCAAAAAGAGCTGTGTATGCCAGCGAGCGAAGGTTTTGCTTTGTCGTCTCTTGAGTATTTTTTATAGCATTTCTAAAATTTTCGAACATAAAGCCAGAGTGAGTGTATAAATGTTAAATGACGATGTCATGATGTTAACTCTCCCGATCATATTTAAATTGTATAGAGAAATGTGGGTGGGGTCAATTTGTTAGCATCATCTGCGAGCATATTTATGAGCGCTTTTATTCAAGCGAGCATGTATCCAAGTGAGCGTGTATCCAAGTGAGAGTGTATGTCACACTGCGCTATTATGTTGTTTCATTATACCTATATCGCTGGACCTTCGGTGAGGTTGTATTTTTTTATCGTTCTTTCTATGAGACGTCGACCAAATTCGTTGACATATTTATCAGAAAGACCAATGCATGCTTGACAGTGTATGTAATAGTCTAAAGCATCAGCACCATATTTTCGAATAAATCTTTCTACCAAATCCTTAGTAAAATTCCGCGTAAGATGTCTTTCTTTTAAGATACGCGTCAATTCTTCCAGACCATAATATTCGTAGAGGAAAAATGCACCGTTTTGACTAAGCTCTGCGTCACCTTGATCCTCCATCTCATAAAAGAAATGAGACAGGTCATCTAAGTCAAGAAACTCGTATACCTTCAATAATTTACTACCACTCGTAACATTCTGGAACTATGACCCAAAATCGTGTACACTCTCATTGCAACTATATTTATAAAAATAAATAAATATTCATGAATCCTGACACAATTTTTACAAAAATTATCAAAAGAGAGATCCCAGCAGAAATTGTTTATGAGGACGAGGCTTTTATAGTTTTTCTTGACATTCACCCTACGGCCCCAGGACACTGCCAAGTGGTTCCAAAAGATCCTGTGCGCTGGGTCTGGGACTATGAAGATATTGGATCATATTTTGAAATTGTAAAGAAGATCGCATTTGCTTTGCGTCGAGCATATGGCACCGAGTTTATTCGAAGTAAAATTTTTGGTGAAGAAGTACCTCATGCTCATGTTTGGGTTTGGGCAAATATTTCTTTTGATGGAACAGAGCACGACCTTGCTCTGCATGGCGAGCGTATTCGCCAAGCTCTTGCAGAGATTTCTTAGGTCTCATGCGACTTATTGCCATTTATACAAATGTATGTTTTTTTAATTTTTACACTTGGCAAATACTGGAGTGGGTTGATATACTTAATATAAGTTTCACACAGTCTCAATTGTTGAATATCTCTTATCTCTGGTTTTTTTGAATGGGGGCCCGCTATTAATTAGCGGGCCTATTTTTTATAAAAAAATATGACAAAAAATAATGTAACGTAGTAAAACTACATTTATATATGACTACTTCTCTCCCACTTTTCGAATACGCGCTTTTTTTGTTATAGAAACTGCACGCATTGCTGGCAGCGAGTGAGTATTTTTCTTATTCAATTTTTTAGGTAACGTGAGTCGCAAAACCCCTTCACCATAGAGAGCTGACGCTCCTCGAATAGTGACCTCAGAAGGAAGAGAGACGGTACGCCCAAATGGACCTGAGTGTCGTTCACACATGACATATGCACCATGACCATTCATGTCTCCTTGCTCCAAATGACCACTTAAAATCAAAGAAGGGCCATCTACACGAATATCAAGAGACTCTAAGATTAGGCCGGGGATGTCAGCGGTGACAAAAACAGTTTTTTCGGTGTCGACAACATCCATCCTAGGAAATATGAGATTTCGCGAAACAGCGTCAATATCAAGCGTTTGCTCTTCGTCGTTGAAGAAAACTTCGTCAAAAAGCTGATGAACAACATCACGAAGTGACATAGACTTTTTCTGTGGTTGAAAGTAGGCAGGTATTTTATCTCCTCTTTTTTTATTTTCTTTGCCTGATTTATTCGCCATAAAAATGAGAAATTACTAGTATAGGTTCATTGTACGCATGATTTTCAGGTTGGCAAATAAAATCTTTCGAAATTAATATATTCGTTATATCGACTCGCTATTTCCAAGAAAAAAACATCGCCTTACCGTACATCTCCCAAATATGGAATGTTGAGTCGTTTGCGAAAACTTTCCCCAGGAAGAAGCGTTGTCATTCGTTGTGATAAAACTCCTCTCTCTGTACGTTGTTCTGGATCTTTCATTGCCAAAAAACTTGAACCTAAAAAAAGCGTGTGTTTGCCATATCGCTTCGCAAGTTCGTCTACGGTCGCAAAAATTCTTTCAAATGAACAGATTCGTGCAGTGTCACCAAAGAGATCTGGCTGTGTTTCTCCTTTTTTAAGATTCAAAAGTACAACCCCCGTAGCACGATACAATGTTCGAGGTGTATATAAGTCTAAAAACTTTTTCTCAAGAATTTCCATAATAGGACACGGCGATGAAAAAAAATGTTCAAAACGATATTCCACTCCTTGATACGCGAAATCTTGTGTTTTGAGATATACATAAACAGCATTTGTTACAAGGCCATGGCGACGCGCTTTAATACATGCCTTTTCAATATTTTTTGATAGCTGAGCAGATATAAATGCCTTATCATGAGACGGTGGCACAAAAGTTTTTGTCTTACCTATCGTCTTGTACAATGTGTGAGCTTCTGTATGCACGGGAAGAATGGATACACCACAAAGCTCATACCATATTGTCTGTATTGGTTTTGGGAAATATCTACGTACCCATTCAATATCTTTTTGCACAAAATCTGAAGCATTAAAAATACCCAGTTTGTGCATATGTGCCTGAGTATTATGTCCCACTCCCCATAATAAATCGACAGGAACATTTTTTAGAAAAGCGTAAATATCTTTCGATGGAATAACAGTCACACCTGATGGTTTTTTCCATTTTGATGCAATTTTGGCAAGTTGCTTTGTTGGCGCAAGCCCCGCAGAAAAAGTAAAACCAAGTTCTCTTTCGAGATCACGTTTAATGGCATGTACCATGTCTATGTAGGACATATGAAAAGCCCGACGTAATCCAGTAAGATCAGCAAAACATTCATCAATACTGTATTCTTCTACGTCAGGCGTGTAACGACGAACAACATCAAACATGCGAATGGAATATAAACCATATGCCTCATATTGTGAGGGTAAAATAACGACTTGTGGAAACTTTTTTTCAATTTCGTACAAAGGCATTGCTCTTGTAATTCCAAGAGCTTTTGCTTCATAGCTCATAGAAGATACAATACCTCTCTCTTTCCCTGTGACGACCGGCTTTCCTTTCAAGGAAGGATTCATAGCTTGTTCACACGAGGCAAAAAAGGCATCTCCGTCGATATGCAAAATAGCTCTTGCATGCATAATCTTTTTCATGATCGATATTTACGAAGGACGCCCCGAACCACTGCCGCAACTTGAAACTGATGCTTTGGATATATATCTTCATAGTCTGGATTTGCTGGCTGAAGATACAAAGTGCCGTCTTTTGTTTTGCGCAGATATTTAAGCGTCCAAGCACCATCAATCTCCGCTATGACGATATCACCAGGGCGATGACGATCCGTCTTTTCTGCGAGCACCATGTCTCCTTCTAAAATTCCAGCGTCTCGCATGGAGTCACCTTGAACACGCAACAAGTATGTCGCTTCTTTATTTGCGATCATAAAATCGTCAAGTGTCATAGTGTCGCATGTTTCTTCTTCGGCCGCGCTAGGAAAACCTGCTTGAATTGATCCTAAAATTCTCACTGTTTGAATAAGATTCTGAGCAATAATCTTTCCAGCTCGGTCTTTTGCAAGAATTCCTTCTTCGATCATTTTTGTAACAATACGATGAACTGAATTTTTTGATTTATAGCCAAAAAGCTTTTCCATTTCTGAATAACTTGGTAGCCGTGAATTCTTTTGAAAAAAGTTTTGTATTATTTTGTGGTGATCGCTGTTGTAAGGCATGCATGTATCATATGTGAACGTTCGTTCACATGCAAATCTGTTGTGGAAAACTTGCAATGTCTTTCAAATTTTGCGATAAAACTCACAATGTTTCCAGTTCCAAATGAATGATTTCTCGAGTTTGATCACCCACAATTCCATCAATTTTTACAGAAGATTTTGTTTGAAATCGCTTTACAGCCAGCTCAGTCAAATTTCCCCAGACTCCGTCCGTCACGAGATTTTCTCCTTGCATATCATTCAAAAATTTTTGAAGTGCGGAAACATCATCACCTCGGACGCCTCTATACAAAAGTCGTGAAGAAAAAAGCGGATCATATGAACTTGTTTCAACTATCGATTTAACTGTATTTTCGCCTACTAAATTCATTGACTCTATAGGATTCACAAAGTCTGTAGGATCTTTAAAAACTATTTCTCCATTCTCACTCGAAATAAATGCAACAATTCCTGTTTTGGCGTTATGCTTCTCTGGAACAGGCAAGAATACTTCTCCTGAATTTACAGTAAAAGTTGTGCCGTCTATCGTCAAAAAAACATCCGAAGTAATAGAGCGCGGATCATATACTAAGAGTTGTCTTACAAGCCATCGATCCGTTGTTTCATAGCTCGTAAACCACGGACCAGGGAAAATGAGTGTTATAAATTCAGGAAAATCAGTAGTTTTCAAAAGACGAGAATATAATACGGGTGATGCGGGAATAAAAATGGGGTTGTCACCAAGCGTAAACAATTCCATCATGCGTGGGCCTTCATCGCCCGACATAGAATACATTGGAAGCATCGGACTTTGCGACGCAAATGCAAATTCGATAGGCTCAAGTCCTCCGTAATAAAGGTCTACCAATGGTGATTCAAACATTTCAAAATTTACTTTCAACGCAACAAAATAGAAATTTCCGGCATTTACATAATATGAAAAAATTTCTTCCTCTTTGTCAGAATAGTCAAATGAATTTTTGTTGAGCCACGTAATGAGAGACTCGCTCGACTTCGCTTCAAGCGTCGTGGCTATATAGCCTCCCACCTGCTGTTCTTCCACAACAGTTACATCACTTTGCGCAGAAAATACACTCATGTCAGTATTTGCTATTTCTGATATTGTTTCAGATTTCAGAGTGGGATGTGTAAATTTATTTAACTCTGTAAAAAATGTTCGAGATACAGACGAGATAACAGGGCGTGCTGGCACGGGCATAACAAGACCAAATTCACGAGCATTTGTAGAAAATTCGGGTTGAATAACGAGACGCTGTATGTCATCAGCCCAATCTATAAAGACGAGTGATTTTTCTGAGGGTCGATAAATACCTTGTTGTGGTGAAATTTCAATAGGTGTATAAGCTTGTATTACTGTTGGAAATGCGACAAATAAAAAGAGGTTAAAAACGAAGAAATGTAATATGGTTTTCTTTAAAAATATCATGATGAAAAAGTAAGTAAATAAATAAGTAGTATTTATATTATAAGCTATTTTTGAGACAAATAAAAACGGCGCTTCCCGCGAAGCGCCGCAATAAATTATCCGTACTCGTTCTCGCCTTGTCCCTGTTTATCCCAATGATAAACAGCCGATTTTGAATTCATCGCTATGAATCCCTCAGGATGAATGGCTCGATGCACATTCGTCTCACTCCACAATGTTCTATCTCTATGTAGTGTGCGACATCGTCGCTCATCAATATCGTCCTCACCGCAAATGTGCAGTTTTTTCTCAATAAAAAAATTATCTGGCTTGAAAGTGTTTCCACAACTTTCATATTTTAAACTGACAGTACTTCGGTTGTGTGCAACGTCAGCAAAATCAGCATTTTTTTTATTTGCTTTAGCTTGTTGTTTTTCTTTTTGTTCTTGTTGTTTGTTTAGCTTCGAGACCAAAACAATTTGGTCTGATTTTAAAGAGACCTCATAGACCTCATCATGAGATGAATATTGATATTTCTCCTCTATGTGTGCCATGAAATCCCAATGATTTCCGGTAAAACTCGTAACCAATTCGCAGTCATCATTTTCCTTTTGATCTTCAAGAATTTGATCTTCAAGAATCAGACTACAGAGTAAGAAACTCTTACCACTTTTGCTGTAAAAAACAATGTCTTTCCCAAACTCAAAAACCAAAAACTCTCCCGAATGCACGATAGCACTCAATGAAATCCCATCGCCGGGATATAGTAGCGCACCGGTCTCGACGCAGATTTTCTCTGGGTCAAATATCTGCTCCATTTGTAAAACAAATTTTGACGAAACAGCGATCATGCTTGTAAGTTCACGAATCGCTGAGATCAGATTGCCTCCGGGCGGAATGACAAAAGCAATTTCTTCAATCTTTGCCTCAACCATGTTCGCTTCGACATTAGTCAGAACGGTTTGCTGAGCCTGTGCTTTTGTAGGGTTTGAAAATAATTTTGGTGAAAAAAATACGAACACCATGATCGCAACCACCCAAATTATTTTAGAAATAATGGGGGCTTTTCTTTCTGTGCAGTAGCTTGGTTTGCTCACTTTTTTTATCTTTATGCACAATTTCAACGTTATTTTGTTTTAACTGTGCGGGTTTAAAATTCTCATATAGAATACGATATATGAATACATATGTCAAATGTTTTTTCCATAATCCTCAACTTTTTAAAGTAAGTCTACATAAAACGATAACCTCGACGGATGACGGTCTGAATATTACAAGAAGACAATTTTGATAATTTTGATCTCACAGAACGCACATGAACATCAACGGTATTTGTCAGTGGATCTGCATGTGTATCCCAAACGCTTTCCAGCAGTCGTGGCCGTGATAATACTATTCCGGGATGTCGAAGAAAAAATGCCAGTAACTGAAATTCCTTATTGCGGAGAACGATGTCTTTGCCGTTACACGTAACACGAAACGTAGGAACATCTAGTACTAAATCCTTATAATGATATGTATCCGAAACACCTGGTACGCGCCTTCTAGCTATAGCCATCGCTCGCGCATGAAATTCCTGAAGTGAAAACGGATATTCAATAACATCATCACACACGCCAAGCATTCGAATTTTTGTTTCAAGCTCACAATCTTCCGTTATTGCGAGCAATGCAGTTGCGGGAGCGAGTTTTCGCACAGAGCTTGCAAGCATTTCAGCATTGTTTTTTTGTAAATGACAAGAAATTATAACAAAATCATATTTATTAATGAGAACTTTCTCTTTAGTCTTTGACGTATCAAAATCAATGTCTACAACATAATTCAATGATTCAAAGTGACGTCGAAGTTGCTCAGTGACATCTCTTTTATCAAAAATTATTATCATTTTCATATAATGAATATAGCATGTATTATTCATAAAAATACACAAGCACTGTGGATTACTCTATTTATTTGATGTAGTGTGTATATATGGAAAATATAAATATAAACAATAAAGAAAATCCACAAGAAAAAATAACATCCAACGAGGGTTTCGATGGTCAGCAGAGCATACAAGATACGAACCAAATGCCCCTTTCAAGAGCTTTTATACTAGGTTCTCTGATTATGGCTATAGCTATTATTATATCTCCTCTCATTTATGGTGGAGCGAAAGGAAACTATGCTCAAGAGACACAAAACAGACAGGGCAACCTTGCAGAAAATCAAAATTTAACAGATTCAGAAATTGACCCCAACGTAGATCCAAATATTTTGACTATAAAAGAAGATGATCACGTAATGGGTGCGAAAAATCCCAAAATAACTTTTATAGAGTATTCCGACTACGACTGCCCGTTCTGCTCGAGAATTCATCCAACAATGCAACAACTCGTAGAAACATACCCCGAAGATGTAGCGTGGATCTACCGTCATTTCCCCCTTGAAAGTATCCACCCAAATGCTCGACAAAAGTCTCTAGCGAGCGAATGTATTGCTCTTTTGGGTGGAGAAGATGCATTCTGGACTTATACAGATACACAGTTTAGTGGTCAACAAATACAAGAAGCCCAGCTTTTGGCACTTACGGGAGTTGATGTTGGGGAATTTACCACGTGTATTGAAAACCAAACCACAGCTTCACGAGTAGATCGTGATATAAATGACGCTATCGCACTGGGTATTCAGGGAACACCTTATACCATAGCGTTACTTCCAAATGGAGAGACACTATCTATTAGCGGAGCTCAACCATACGAAGTTTTTGAAGAGCTTGTAAAAGCTGTTATTGAGAAGTAAAATATACAGAGATTTGATAGATTGACACGCAGAAAGTCACTGCAACGATTTTATAAGATTTAAAAAAAATAAATGTATGGATCAAACAACAAAACGAGCAATTATTGCAACAGGTATCGCTATCGTTCTCGTTGTTATCATAGGTATTGCAGCAAAATCTGCTGATTCAAAACCAGGGAAATATGACGAACTTGCTCAATGTATATCAGATTCTGGTGCAACTTTTTATGGTGCGTGGTGGTGTCCAAACTGTGAAAGACAGCTTTCAGATTTTGGAAAATCGCAAACACTTCTTCCTTACATAGAATGTGCAAATCCAGATCGAAGTCAAACTGCTATCTGTACTGAAGCATCAGTTACAGCGTATCCGACATGGGTATTTCCCGATGGTCGCCGACTCGAAGGAACACAAAAAATTGAAGACCTCGCGACGATAACTGAATGTGTTTTGCCTGGAGAAAGTGAAGTACAACCCATAGATGACGATCTCAATCCTGCATTTGAAAGTGCACAACAAAATCTCGAGCTTGAAATTCAATCTCGAGGTGGAGAAACTATAAATGAAGTAACACCTACAACAACATTCGGAGAAACATCTTTCACTACGACATCCGAGGAGGAGACATCATCTACAACAACAGTCAAAACAGAAATGTCTCCGCTAGCTACCCCCGAGATTGAGATAGTTCAGTAAATACTATGGATATTCTTGGATTCAACAACTTCATAGGGATTCTTACTCTTGCAGGTATGGCCAGTATTGTTCTTCTCATGATCTTGCCTATAATAAAAGACACGAGCACAAATATTCGGGCTCTTTATGATTTTATTGAAAGAAATTCTCTTTTGCTTGCAGGGATCTTTGCAACTTTTGCTGTTATTGGTAGCCTCGTTTATTCGGAATATTTTCTCTTTACTCCGTGTCAACTTTGTTGGTACCAGAGAATTTTTATCTATCCTCAAGTAATTCTTTTATGGATTGGATACATTCGCAATGATAGAAATGTTGCCTTATACAGCATGATCTTAGCTGGAATTGGAAGTATTATAAGTCTCTATCATTACATAGTACAAATTTCTGGATCATCAGCATTCGGATGTAGCGCAGATATAAGTGGTGTGAGTTGTTCGGGAAGATATGCAGAGATTTTTGGTTTTATCTCAATACCCTTAATGGGCATAGTAACAGGTCTTGCAATATTTTTCCTCGCAGGTATGTGCTATACTGCTCGTAACGTTGGCAAAAATTAGTCTGGAGTGCTCGATTTTTTGAGACTCTCTACAATACTCTGTCGACTACTACTAACGTCAGTATCAACATGGTTCGCCATTATATAATCTTTCTTATTATTCTCATCCTGGCGGGTTTTACTTACTGGTATGTTTCTCATGATTCTTCGTCTTCTTTTTCATTTTTTTCAAAGAATGCTGTATCCGATACGCCGGCGGGGGATGCTATTTCAAATTCAAATAATAGCAACGAAGATTCTAACTTATTATATAGTGGCAACTCCGCATCAATATCAGCATCACCCGATGGATCTCTTTCAACACAAGAAAGTCCTAAGCAGATACGCCTACCTCGAAATGCTGAGGAATTCGTAACAGATTGGCGAAATAGCTCTATAGATCTAGGAGCTATTCTTCCTGGTGGCCCATTAAAAGATGGCATCCCCGCACTCACAAATCCAGAGATGATTCCTCTTTCGCGAACAAAAACGTCCAACGACACGCTCGGTATTTTTGTTGAATTTGAACATGAGAGGCGATGGTATGGATATGACGTACTTCTCTATCACGAAGTAGTGAATGATACTATCGGAAATACACATTTTGCTATAACTTATTGTCCACTTTGTGGTTCTGCCCTTGTTTTTGATCGTACACAGAGTGATACAGTTCATGAATTTGGAGTGAGTGGATGGCTTTTCGAATCAAATATGCTTATGTATGACAAGGCCACAGAAAGTCTCTGGTCTCAAGCCGGAGCACGAGCTATTGTCGGTGAATACAATAGTATAGAACTGAAAATGCTTCCTCTTCAAGTACTTTCGTTGGCGCAAGTAAAAAGTGGTTACAGTGATACTCTCATCCTTTCACGAGAAACAGGTCATGAAAATAGACTTTACGGATACAATCCTTACGGGAACTATGACGAACGAGAGGAAATAATCTATCCTGTCTCCTATGAAGGTGATAGTTTTCCTGCAAAAACTCTCATGGTGGTAATTCCCCGAGAACGAGATACGCTTGCTGTACCTCTGCTAGATATATCAGAGGGCACGACATCTCATATGATACCTTCGAGCAACACATCTATGCTCACAAGTGACACATTAACTCTCAAAAGAGAGAATGGCGTCGTAACAGCTTCTGTTAATTCTGTCACGTATCCGCACTATGTCTCTATGTATTTTAGTTTTGCAATTCACCATTTGGACGACGGTGTTCTCGTAGCTCTCTAAAAATGCCCTAGAAGCAGAGCTCGCTCGTATTTTTATTGAGATAGGATAAAATATCTCGTTCTTTTTTTGCCATGCTATCAAGCGAGCAATGTAATATCTTTAGATGTAATACTCGTCTGGATTTCTTTAGGCGTGTATATTTTTGGATCATGTAAACGGTATTCCCCTACAGAGGTTCTCCTGAGGTTCCAAAGCATTGCAGGTATGTTGAGCTTTGTCCCAATGTCTTCTACGAGAGATCGAATGTATGTTCCTGAGCTGACAGACCATTCGATGCGAATAATATATCCGTCTTTATACTCAAATTGATCCAGGAGTTCACTTTTATATACGTGCATAACTTTTGTGGGGATTGAAGGCGCAGATATCCCTTTGCGTGCATACCAGTAGAGTGGATGACCTTCTACTTTTATAGCGCTATACATTGGAACCGATAGTTCGTGAGTTCCAACATACGACTCTATCATTTCTATAATTTCTTTTTTTTGGATATTAACTGGCCAGATTTTTTTTTGTTTCAAAATTTTTCCTTCTTTGTCTCCTGTGTCGGTTTGTATTCCTAGAAAAATTTCTGCACGATATGATTTTGGCAAACCCAGAAGCTGTTCAAGATTTTTTGTGGATGAACCAAAAGCGACGATCATCAGCCCCGATGCTTGAGGATCAAGTGTCCCTGCATGTCCCATCTTTCTCATATTTAATCTCTTACGAAGATGACGAATAAGATCAAAGGAGGAGCATCCTGTTGGCTTGTCTACAAGAAGGAGGCCATTTTTTTCGTGACCTGTCGCTGCGGTAAGTTCTTCTATTGAATAAATAATCATTAGAAATAGTGTAGCATACGACAAAGCCCCGCGTGCGAAGGCACGCGGGGCTCTTATATCATTAAACTGTATTGGCTACAGCAAAAGATGTCACTTCTATATCAACTTCAATCGAATCGATTGCGTTCATAACAGAAAAGATCTTCTTGTGATATCCGGGAGTAATTCCTTCAACTGTAGGAGGATTATACGTGCGCATAATCTTTTCTACTGAAGAACCAGCTGGATACCAATGATCGGTATCTTCGTCATGGCCGGCAAGATTTCGTGTTACTTCGGCAATCGCAGATTCAAAACCTGCGAATCCCTTGTTACATGAACCCCAACCAAATCCATTGACATTACCATTCCGACATACCCCATTTTTGAATCCTGTAGATTCAAGCATGGCAATAGCCGGAACAAGTCGCCAGTCAAACTCTGGATACTTCTCTGCTTCGATAACGAAAGCCTCAGCATACTCAGCTGCAGGAAGATCCCACTGACTAAAATATACTTCGAGCTTTGCTATACGCTCTTCACGAAGTGAGACATCAACATTTGACATCTCATCTCCTTTCGGAGTAGCAAGAGTCGTTAAATAATTGACAAGAAAATTAAATGCGTCAGTCGATACTGGTGCCTGGGCTTGTGCAGGGTGACCCGCAGCCAGGAGAACTGTGATGACTAATGTCGCCAGCAATGACCTCGCGAATGCCTTTAAACGTGTAAAACGTTCCATAGACCAGGTTGTGAGCTACCTGTAAACTACCCATGACTTTACGTAGCTTTTAGTTAACCCTTTCTTCAAAAAAATACTTTCTCAAATAAAAAGGCCCATCTAAGAGCTTTATATAAACTAGCATACTCGAGTAAAATTGTCAAGCATTAGAGTACATTTTTAATCCGTGTCAATAGTCAAAAATGCTATATATTCCAATGTTTTTTTACTGTTTTATAGTACAAAAAACCATCCATAGAATGTCAATGGATGGTTTTTGAAAGTCATATTTTAAGAAAAATTTACTTTTGAAACGGGACACCGACATATTCGAAAAATCGAGTAGCATCTTTCTTGTTTTTAAGCGAAGAAACGATAGTTATAGACATTCCAAATACATCTTTAAGCTCTTCCTCTGCTGTTTCAGGGAAAATAGTGTGCTCCTTTATACCGATCGTGAGATTACCCATATTATCAACAGCTGATCGTTTGATACCTCGAAAGTCCTTTGTTCGAGGTAGAGAAATATGAAGTAGTTTATCTGCGAAGGCGATCATCTGAGGCCCTCGAAGCGTTACTTGTTGTCCAATCGTATCGCCTTGTCGAATCTTGAATCCCGCAATGGATTGCTTTGCTGGACGGGCTGATGGCTTTTGTCCCGTTAGCTCTTTTAGCCGCTTTGTAACAAATTCGTTCCAGTGTCGATCAATCTTTGATCGCTTCCCTGTTCCAACAGAAATTACAATCTTTTCAATACTCGGCGCTTGCATGGCATTTTTGAGAGCAAGCTCACCTTTTAATTCAACAAAACTTTTTGCAATTCTTTCTTTTGTCATTTCCATAAGCCTTAGTTGAGTTCATTACCTGAGACTTTTGCAAAGCGTACATAGCGACCGTCTACGAGCTTTTTACCGACACGTGTTGGTTTCCCAGATGTCGTATCTATAATACGAACGTTTGATACCGGAAGTGGTGACGCTACTTTCACAATCTGTCCTTGTTTTTCTCCTCGTGCCGGTTTTTCGTGACGTGAAACGAGGTTTGCACCTTCAACAATTATCTTATTCTCTGAAGGAATTGCTTTGATCACTTTCCCTTGTTTTCCTGCGTCACGTCCTTTCATAACGATAACAGTATCTCCTTTCTTGATTTTCATAGTATTAGAGCACTTCTGGTGCTAGTGATGCTATTTTCTGATAACCAAGCTCTTGAAGCTCTCGTGGAATTGGACCAAAGATACGACCTCCTTTTGGTTCTTGCCCTTTATCTAAAATCACTACTGCGTTGTCGTCGAAACGAATATAGGATCCGTCTTTTCGACGAAATTCTTTCCGTGTTCGAACAACAACAGCACGATATACTTCTTTTCGTTTTACTGCTTTTCGCGGTTCTGCAGTCTTGATCGACAACACAACAAGATCACCAAGATACGCATAGCGTCGCTTTGATGCACCAAGTATTTTGAAAACCTGAGCCATCTTGGCACCTGTATTGTCTGTCACTTTTACGCGCGTTCCAACTTGAATCATATGCCGTGAGGTTAGATTTCTGCGTACACTACTTTAAAAGATTTATCTTTTGAAATAGGACGTGTTGCGATGATGTCGACTGAATCACCAATCTTACAAATATTTTTTGGATCATGAACTTTGTAGTTTTTTGTGGATGTGTAGTACTTTTGGTATTTCGGGTGCTTTACAAAGCGATTGACGCGCACCACGATCGTCTTATTCATCTTGTCTGAAATAACAGTACCTGAAAGACGCTTTGGATTATTTTGTGTAGTTTCTATCATACGCCTATTCGTGAGTTACGGACAATCGAGATGTGAGCTCGGTTTCGACGCGCGCAAGCTCTTTTCGAAGCATCTTGTGTTGTGCACTGTTGACTAACTGTGCGCCAGCCGCATCGAAGCGATTCTTTCGTAGTGACTCACGAATTTCTGAGAGCTTCTTCGAAAGATCTTCTTGCGACAATGTTTTAATATCGTTTTTCATATTGAAAGCTTATTAGCGTGAGCGAGAGATAATCTTCGTCTTTACAGGAAGCTTTGCTCCTGCTTTTCGAAGGGCTTCTCGAGCCACATCTTCGGGTACACCGTCGACCTCGAACATAATGCGTCCTGGGCGTACATCCATACAAAATCCTTGAGGATCACCTTTTCCTTTTCCCATACCTACTTCTGCAGCTTTTGCTGTATAGGGGCGATCAGGGAAAAGACGAATCCAATACTTTCCAATTTTTCCAAGTGTTCGAGATATTACTTTTCGCGATGATTCGATTTGATTTGAGCGAATACGAGCTTGTGAAACAGCGCGAAGTCCGAACGATCCAAACTCAAGATTTGTTCCACGGGTTTCAGGTCGAGCCATCTTATCAACGTTTTTTCGGCCTGTTTGCCATTTTCGATATTTTACTTTTTTGGGAAACATCATAAGCCGAATTATTTAATCTTAGCTTGGTTTTCAAGAGAATCTCCCTTGTATACCCAAACCTTTACGCCAATAACTCCGTACGGTAGTCGAGCCGAATATCGAGCATAGTCAATATCTGCACGGATGAATTGAAGTGGAATTCCTCCGAACTTAATCTCTTCACGACGTGACATTTCTGCACCACCAAGACGGCCAGCAAGAACGATACGAATTCCTTTTACGCCTTTCGTAGCAAATACTTTTTCTGCTGTTTGTTTCATAACTCGACGGAATGGCATACGTTTCTCAAGACCTTCTGCAACTGACTGAGCAATAACCATAGCGTGAGCATCTGGATTCTGAACTTCTTGAATATCAATCTTGAAATCTTCTGCGACTTTAATGTCTTTTCGTGCCATGAAACGGTTGAGATCACGACGAAGCTTCGCCGCACCTTCCCCACTTCGGCCAATAATCATACCTGGTCGAGATGTTTTGATGATAATACGAGTAGCTTTTCGACTTCTTTCAATTTCAATATCAGCTACATACTGACCTCGTAGTCGTTGTTGGAGAAATTCTCTAATAAGAATATCTCCACGAAGAAAATCTTTAAATTTTGAACCTGCGGCAAACCAACGTGATCTCCAATCTCGAAGATTTACTAGTCGGTGCGCATAAGGATGTACTACATGTGACATATATTTATTCGCTAAGCTCTACGGCAACGTTACTGGTTCGCTTGTTAATCTTATGAGTGCTTCCTCGAGAGACTGGTCGGCTTCTTTTAAGTGTCACACCTTCGTCGACCGTGATTTTCATAATCTTAAGTTCTTTTGAATCCTGCTTGTCGTTTTGTTTTGCATTCGCAATAGCAGATTTGAGGAGTTTCGACATAGCTTGCGATGCGCGTTTCGGCGTGAAAGCAAGCATGGTCAATGCTTCTTCTACTTTCTTTCCTCGAATCATGTCTGCTAGGAGACGAACTTTTCTCGGTGATTGGCGATAGTTTTTGAGATATGCTTTCATATTCCTAAAAATTAGGTAACTGTTCGAGCTGCTTTGGCTGCTGCGATCTCAGCGTCCTTTCGCTTTGTGTCGATTTCTTTTTGCATTTTTCCTCCGTGTCGATGGAACGTTTTTGTGTGTGAGAACTCACCAAATCGATGCCCAATCATGTCTTCTTCGACAAGAACTTCAATATGTTTTCGTCCATTGTGAACGCCAAATGTAAAACCGACCATTTCTGGAGCGATCATACAAGCGCGATCCCAAATCTTGAATACTTCTTTTGTTTCGCTGGCTTTTTTGCCTTCGATCTTCTTGAGGATTCGCGGATTCACGTATGGGCCTTTTTTTGCACTTCGTGACATAGCTGTATTTGTGACTAGTGTAAATGCTGACTTTCGTCGCGCATTTTTGTACCTAATAAAAAAGAAAATGGCAGGTGCGTCCTTGTGGGATTCTGCCAAAAACTCAATATGACGTCTTCTACTCGTATTCGCTACGGGATATGACGTTGTAATACGATCATAGCACAATGAGTTTGAGTGTCAAATGGGGTTCTTGTTTTGCTATTGGACTGTTTCTTGTTTGTTTTCTGTAGAGATTATTTCTTCGAAAGATATCAATTCTATAGAGGTTATTTCTTCAATAAGAGGTAGTTCTATAGCGCTAACTTCCTCGATAAGTGTCTTTTCTGTAATTTCATTTGGCTCTAATTCTGTTGTAGATTCAATTTCTGTATGAGATTTAGTTTCAGATTCGGTCAATGTTGACGAAGCTTTTTGTTGTTCAATAAACGTCTTGAGTTCATCTTTTGAAAGACAGAGATCATCTACACAAAGTTCATTAATATTCGCTTTTTCTACTTTTAGATTTTTTACGACAACTTCTTCGAGAGTGCTAAATACTTTTAGTATCATTTTCTTGAGACGTGACCCCGATGCTTTCTCATCTACAAGACCAGTTTCAAGTTCAAGGAGAGTGAGTCTTCCTTCAAGTGATTCAAAGGTGTCTACAGAGGGTGAGATATCTTCTCCTGTTTCAAGATCATTTACGTATATGTATTGTTCACCTGTCATGTCTTGTATAGCTTTGATGGCACTGTACATATCTACGTTGATCTCTTTGCCTTGCTGATGGTTCTTAGAGTAGTAGGACCATGGGAGAAGATCTTCTG
>Ga0163155_10000671_pt1 | contig 42236 bp, 41 predicted proteins | sample OliLakLV19SP4G1_FD_148611 | JGI IMG/M metagenome (GOLD analysis project Ga0163155, IMG submission 148611) | Freshwater microbial mat bacterial communities from Lake Vanda, McMurdo Dry Valleys, Antarctica - Oligotrophic Lake LV.19.SP4.G1 | ecosystem: Environmental > Aquatic > Freshwater > Lake >... | reverse complement strand
TGCAAAACGTCCATAGCCATGGCTTCGGCCATGCTTTCTTGAGTATGCTCTAATTCTAATAACGTGAGTAGTTCAACCCACTCTGCTGTAATGTTTTCCATGTTGTTTTCCATAGTATATGTGTGTTTTGTGATAAAAGAATGAGCCTTTTATGGACGTGCTCAGGTCATAATACTAAAACTTGTTGCCTTTGGAATGCACCTTTACATCTTTTCTAAAGCCCTCTGGCAATGAAGTAAGTAAGTTATGTTTGCAATTTAGCCATTTCAAGTTTTTCAACTTTGTCAAGCCTTCAGGCAACTCAGTGAGCTGGTTCCATGAGCAATCTAATTGCCTCAACTTTTTAAGATTGCCTATCGATTCAGGTAATGCCGTAAGCTGTTTGCCGCTACAATTCAACACTTGCAAGTTAGTAAGCAAGCCTATAGACTCAGGCAATACAGTAAGTAAGTTGTTGTCGAAAAACAACTTTTCCAGCTTAGTAAGATTCACCAAACTCTCAGGCAATATTTTAAGATTGTTGTTGCTTACATACAAGTACAGCAAGTTAGCCATCAAGCCTATAAACTCAGGCAATACAGTAATCTTTAGATCCATCAGATCTAACTCTTCCATAGCTAAAGCAGTTTTAATGCTTTCTTGTGTATGTGGCAAGTCCAAGAACGTGAGTAGTTCAACCCACTCTGCTGTAATGTTTTCCATGTTTTTCATAGTATGTGTGTATTGTGATAAAAGAATAAGCCTTTTATGGACGTACTCAGGTCTCGATACTAAAAAAGATTGAATGAAGAATATACGCTAACTTCTGCGCGAAAGCCAGTAGGCATTACGGTAAGTAGATTGTGGCTTACATCCAAGTATTTCAAGTTTGGTAGCTCCCTTAAAGACTCTGGCAAAGAAGAAAGCCCGTTTGATGAAAACTCCAAGTACCGCAAGTTTGTAAGCTGTCCGAGCCACTCAGGCAATACAGTGAGTTGGTTCCCGCTTACATGCAACTCTTTCAAGTTTGGTAGCAAACCAACCCACTCAGGCAAAGACTCAAGACCTTTATGGCTTAAATTCAAAAAGTTAGTATTCATGGCTTCAACCATGCCCTCAATACTATGAGGCAACCCTAAGAAATCTAGTAGTTCCAACCACTTTGATGTAATAAATGTAATAGTGATATTGTCCATGATATGTGTGTATTGTAGAGTAGTGTATAGCTACCCTGTGTTAAATAAAAGAAAGAATGAGCCTTTTATGGACGTACTCAGGTCTTGATGCTAAAAACGGTTGCCGTGACTATACACCACAATATTATCATGTAATCCAGTAGGCTTAGACACCAGCTTATTGAATACGCAATACAACGTTTTCAAGTTTACCAGCAATCCTATAGACTCTGGCAATACAGTAAGATTGTTGTAGCTGCAATGAAACACCTCTAAGTTTGTAAGCATACCTATAGATTCAGGTAATGCTGTAAGCTCGTTTTCCCCACAATGCAATCTTAACAAGCTTTCCATCATACCTATGTTCTCAGGCAACTCAGTAAGACAGTTTTTATCGAAATAAACCACCTCTAACTTTGTCAGCTGTCCTATCGACTCAGGCAATGATTTAAGATAATTGTTGCCACAATCAAAGTACACTAACTCAGTCAGCTGACCCAAACTCTCAGGAAATTCATAAATCTGATTGTTTCTTGTATTCAATACCTTCAACTTAGGAAGCAAGCCTAAAGACTCAGGCAATGAAGAAATATCGTTGTTGTCGAAAAACAACATCTCTAAGTTTACCAGCTGTCTGATCGACTCTGGCAATGTCTCCAGCTTGTTATGTTCGCAATTCAAAAAGCGCAAGTTTACGAGATTTCCGATGCTTTCAGGAAAAGATGTAATACGGTTGTTTTGACAATCTAACTTTTCCAGCTTAGTAAGATTCCGCAAACTCTCAGGCAAGGTTTTAAGCTTGTTGTTGCTTACATACAAGTACAGCAAGTTGGTCATCAATCCGATTCCTTCAGGCAATACAGTAAGCTTTAGATCCATCAGATCTAACTCTTCCATAGCCAAAGCAGTTTTAATGCTTTCTTGTGTATGTGGCAAGTCCAATAACGTGAGCAGCTCAGCCCACTCTAATGTAATGTTTTCCATAGTATATATGTGTGTTTTGTTATAAATGAATGAGCCTTTTATGGACATGCTCAGGTCATAATACTAAAAAAGGTTGCCGTCAGAATATATACTAACATTTTTGCTCAAGCCCTCAGGCAATGCTGTCAGCTGGTTATTGTTGCAATACACTTCTTCCAAGTTAGGAAGCTGCCCTAAAGAATCAGGCAATGCAGTGAGCTGATTGTACTCACAATACAATAACTTTAAGTTTTCCAGCTTGCCCATGCTCTCTGGAAGCGAAGTGAGCTTGTTTTCGTTACAAAAAAACCTTTTCAAGTTGGTAAGCTGCCCCATGCTCTCTGGCAATGCCGTAAGCTGATTGAATGAGCAATGGAACTTGCGTAAGTTTACCAGCTGTCCGATAGACTCTGGCAACTCAGTAAGCTTGTTGTCATCTAAAAACAACAACTCTAAGTTTACTAGCAAGCCTATAGAATCTGGCAAGTACGTTAAATATTGACTGCTAACATGCAAAACGTCCATAGCCATGGCTTCGGCCATGCCTTTCGTGGTACGAGGGAGTCTCAAAAACGTGAGCAGCTCATACCACTCTGCTGTAATAGTTTTCATAATGTATAGTGTTTTTTAATTTCGGCAAGCAGTCAAAGACCTAAAAAAGTATTGAGCTTTTTCACGAGCTTTCTTTACTTTGTTTATACTACCTGCTTGTGAATAACTTATAACTTTTGTTTTAACTTTTCCACCGTTATTGCCTGCTTTAGGAAATACTGAGTTAGTCATATAGTACTTTTCGTACTCTTTTTTATCAAAACCCATGAAAGGTATCTCTCTTCCATGTTTAGTAATTACATCATTACGATGCTTTCTACCATTTATTCCCCACCAAGAAAGGGTATGGTAACCTCCACCATTAGGGAATACAGCCCCATGTCTGCCCTCCGAATGGCTTCTTTTAGCATCGTATAACACCCACATGCGATAACCAAAGTTACCCTTGCGGATTATGTTTCTACGATTATGCCATATAGAATCTTTAAATTCTTTAGCTTTATTCCATGTGACACATTGTTTGTACCCATGAAATCTATCCGCTTCTATGTGGTCAGCAAGACGTAGTGCATAAACAGAAGTATGTTTTACTGTTTTATTAACAGCAGTAGAAGTAGTAGTAGTAGTAATAGCAGCCGTATCGATAGTAGTTGGAACTACTGTAGTATTATATACTGTAGTAAAAGCAGTATCTACTTTGTTATCAAAAGCGTTTACTGTAGCAGTAATAGTATCAGTAGTAGGAATAGTAATAATAGTATCATTAGTAGCAGCAGCATATTGTTTATTGCCATCTACTTTTGTAAATGTAATAGTAACAATACGTGTTTCGCCAACTACAAAAGAAGTAGGAACTTCATTTAACAAGCCCATAACTGACTGTGCACGTACTTGTGCTAAGGTTTCATTACTCATGCCGTTCAAGTTTGGCAAGCTGTTAGCATACCCAACTACAGAAATAGCAGTATAACCTTCAGTAATGAAAGTAGCGATTTCAGCACTGTCACTTGTTGAAAGTACAAACTCTGAAGGAGCAAAGCTCAACGTCAAAGTAAACGTTTGTCCTGTAACTGTAGTAGCTACTAATAATGATAAGATGAATAGGATAGTTTTCATAATGTAGTATTGTTTTAAAGCAGTTTATGTTCTGCTTTTAGTGAATAAGAATATCAATGCTGCTATGCCTGCAAAGGGTTTATGAGCCTTTTATAGACATGCTCAGGTCGTAATACTAGAAATTGTTGTAATCAGAATGAACCACAATATCTTCCCTGAAGAACACAGGCAATTCCGTAAGCTTGTTGAATCCACAATCTAAGTATTGCAAGTTAGTAAGCATGCCAATCCCATCAGGCAATACAGTAATATAGTTGCAGCTACAATGAAACCTTTCCAAGTTGGTAAGCTGCCCGATGCTTTCAGGCAATGAAGAAAGATTATTGAAACAGCAATGCAACTTTTTGAGCTTTTTGAGCTGACCCAAACTCTCTGGAAAGGATGTAATATTGTTGTGCCCTACATCTAACTTTTCAAGATTAGTCAACAAGCCTATGCCCTCAGGCAAAGATTTAATTCTGCGGCTGCTTAGATTTAGCACCGACGTAGCATGGGCCTCAGCCAAGCCATCTATTGAATGCTCTAATCCTAAGAACGTGAGCACCTCAGCCCATTCAGCTGAAATAGTGTTATTATTATCCATGATATATAAGTGTTGTAGAGTAGTGTATAGCTACCCTTGATGATAAATAAATGAATGAGCCTTTTATAGACCTGCTCAAGTCGTAATACTAAAACTTGTTGTTGTAAGAATATACAAAAGCATCTTTCTTGAAGAACACAGGCATTACGGTAAGTTGGTTATTGTCGAAGTAAACAGTACGCAACTTTTCAAGCTTCGCCAAGCCCTCAGGCAATGCAGTAATTAAGTTGTTACCGAAAAGCAACAATTCCAAGTTTATAAGATTGCCAATGGACTCAGGCAATACAGTAAGCTTGTTCCTTGATAAATTAAGTATTACTAAGTTAGTAAGCAAGCCTAAAAACTCAGGAAGCGAAGTGATCTTGTTACTGTTGCAACTTAACACTTCCAAGTTTACCAGATGTACGATGCTTTCAGGAAGCGAAGTAAGGGAGCAGTTGTACATATCCAAACTCTCTAAGTTTACCAGCTGTCCTATAGACTCTGGTAACGCTTTAATCATGTTGTGTCGGCAACTTAACACTCGCAAGTTGGTCAGCTGCCCGATAGAATCTGGCAATGACGAAAGATGATTACTGCCGCAATGTAACTCACGCAATTGTGTAAGCAAGCCTATAGACTCAGGCAAAGACTCAAGACGGCTGAACTTGCAATCTAAGTATTCCAGCTTTACCATCTGCCCGATGCTTTCAGGCAATGAAGAAAGTCTATTTTCGCCTACATTCAACACTCGCAAGTTAGCCATCAAGCCGATAGACTCAGGCAAAGACTCAAGACCTTTATCGCTTAGATCTAACTCTTTTTGCTCCCTTGCACGAGCCATACATTTTACAGTATGAGGCTTTCCCAAAAGTGTGAGCACCTCTGCCCACTCTGCTGAAATAGTTTTCATAGTATGTAGCTTTGTAGAGTAGTGTATATCCTACCCTGTGTTAAGAATAAATGAGCCTTTTATAGACGTACTCAGGTCATAATACTAGAAACGGTTGCCGTCAGGATACACCCATCTTGTTTTAAGCAAGCATTCAGGCAATGCTGTCAGCTCGTTGTTGTTGCAATACACTTCTTCCAAGTTAGGAAGCTGCCCTAAAGAATCAGGTAATGCAGTGAGCTGATTGTACCCACAATACAATAACTCTAAGTTTACCAGCTTGCCCATGCTCTCTGGAAGCGAAGTAAGTTTGTTTTCGTTGCAAAAAAACCTTTTTAACTCAGTAAGCTGCCCCATGCTCTCTGGCAATGATGTAAGGTTGTTGTCATCGCAATGGAACACCTCCAGCTTTTTCAGCTTGCCGATGCTCTCTGGCAACTTGGTAAGCTTGTTATTGCTAACATACAACAACTCTAAGTTTTTCAACATGCCGATAGAATCTGGCAACTTTGTCAGCTTGTTGTTGCTAACATACAAGTATTTTAAGTTAGTGAGCATGCCAATGCCCTCAGGCAATGTCTCAAGCTCACGCTCATTAAGCTCAAGCTCTGTCATTGCCCGAGCTTCAGCTACGCCTAACGTTGTATGTGGCAAGCCCAAAAAGCTTATGACTTCCCAAAATGAAAGATTAGTCATGATGTATATGTGTTGTAGAGTAAGCTTATGTGCTACTCTTGATTAAGAATAAATGAATGAGCCTTTTAAAGACGTACTCAGGTCTTGATGCTAGAAACCTAGTTCCCAAAAGTTTTCTTTCGGAGACGATAGGAAAGACTCTAGTGGGCCTGAGAAAAAGTTTCCGCGCAAGTCTACCCACTCCAACTTTTCCAGCTTGAACAAGTTTTCAGGTAATGCTGTAAGCTCGTTGTTGTCCACGTCCAACGTCTCTAAGTTTGAAAGCTTACACATGCTATCAGGAAGAGAAGTGAGCAAGTTGAATGAAACATACAACGCTTTCAAGTTTACCAGCAAGCCGATAGACTCTGGTAACGCAGTAAGATTGTTCTCACTCCCAAACAACACTACCAAGTTGGTAAGCTTGCCTATAGAATCAGGCAATTCCGAAAGATGATTGTCATCGCAATGCAACTCACGCAAGTTCACTAACAAGCCTATGCTGTTTGGCAATGCCGTTAGCTTATTGTGCACTAAATACAACTCTTGTAAGTTTTTCATCAAGCCGATAGACTCTGGCAATACCGTCAGCTGCTTTTTTCTTATATCTAACACTTCCATCGCCAAAGCAGTGTCAATGCTCTCATCTGTATAAGGAAGTTTTAAGAAATCGAGTAGCTCAACCCACTCATCTGTATTATTATCCATAATATATGTAGTGTTGTAGAGTAAGCTTATAAGCATACCCTGTATGATTAATAAAAGATAAAAGAATGAGCCTTTTACGGACGTACTCAGGTCGGTAAACTAAAAAAGATTGCCGTAGGAATATACCTTTACATCTTTTTTAAAGCGTGAGGGCTTTACGGTAAGGCGGTTATTGCTTACATCTAAGTACACTAACTTAGAAAGATTGCTCAAGCCTATAGGCAATGATTTAAGACGGTTATTGCTTACATCTAAGTATGCCAAGTTGTTCAAATTGCCTATAGACTCAGGCAACTCAGTTATCTGGTTGAATGAGCAATACAACTCTTGTAAGTTGACAAGTAAACCTAAGCTCTCAGGCAAAGATTTCTTAGACGTGTTGCTAACATACAAAACGTCCATAGCCAGCGCCTTATACATGCCTGCTTGAGTATGAGTAAGCTCTAAAAACGTGAGCACCTCTGCCCACTCAGCTGAAATAGTTTCCATGTTTTCCATGATATGTATATGTATTGTAGAGTAAGCTTATAGACCTACCCTGTGTTATAAAAAGAATGAATGAGCCTTTTATAGACCTGCTCAGGTCTGAAAACTAAAACTTGTTGCCGTAAGATGTAATATTAACATCCGCGCGAAATTCTGGCAATGCCTCAAGATAATTGTATGTACAAAACAACTCACGCAACTTAGGAAGCTGCGCCAAGCCCTCAGGCATAGCCGTCAGGTTGTTTAGTGAGCAATACAATACCTCCAACTCAGTCAACTGACCTATGCTTTCAGGAATAGCAGTGAGTAAGTTGAACCCTACAAACAACTTTTTCAAGTTGCTTAGCTGACCGATGCCATCAGGCAATGCTGTCAAAAAGTTGTGTCGACAATCCAAGAATGACAAGTTCACAAGCTTGCCGATGGACAAAGGCAATGAAGAAATATAGTTGTTGTCTAATCTTAAAGACTTAAGATTTACCAGCAATCCTATAGACTCAGGCAACTCTTCAAGATCGTTGTTGTTCAGATCCAACTCTGTCATTGCTTGAGCAGTTTCAATGCCTTCAGCCGTATGGTCCAAGCCAAGAAACGTGAGTAGTTCAACCCATTCAGATGTGATATTGTCCATGATATATGTGTATTGTAGAGTAAGCTTATAGGCATCCTCTGTGTTAAATAAAAGAATAAATGAGCCTTTTAAAGACATGCTCAGGTCGGTAAACTAAAAAAGGTTGCCGTAAGATGCAAACACAACCTCCGACCGAAAGCCAGTAGGCATTACAGTAATCTGGTTGCAGACACAATTCAACATCTTCAACTTAGGAAGCTGCGCCAAGCCCTCAGGCAATAAAGTAAGCTTGTTGCAGCTACAATGCAACTCGCGCAAGTTTGTCAGCTGCTTTATGCTGTTTGGCAACGCTGTAATATTGTTGTGCCCTACATACAACATCCGCAACTCAGTCATCTTCCCGATAGACTCTGGCAAAGATGTCAGACGGTTGAATGAAACATCCAACATCCGCAACTCAGTCATCTTCCCGATAGACTCTGGCAACTTAGTAATATTGTTTCGTCCGCAATGTATATGACGTAAGTCGGTCAAAAGACCTATGGACTCAGGGAGCGAAGTCAGAGCACGATCGTTAAGATCTAAATATTTCATGCCCAAAGCAGTTTTAATGCTTTTAGCCGTATGGTCCAAGCCAAGAAACGTGAGCAACTCTGCCCATTCAGATGTGATATTGTTATTATTGTTCATGAGTATATGTATTGTAGAGTAGTGTATAGCTACCCTATGTGAAGAATAAAAGAATGAATGAGCCTTTTATAGACCTGCTCAGGTCGTAATACTAAAACTTGTTGTTGTCAGATGTAACAAAAACCTCATCACGAAAGCCCTCTGGATTAGATACAAGCAAGTTATGGTGACAATGAAAGTACTCTAAGTTGCTAAGCTTTGTCAAGCACTTAGGTATTCCTGTAATTTTGTTATTGCTACAATCTACATAGAACAACTTTTTCATCTTTTTCATGCCAGATGGAAACGCTGTAATCATGTTACCGCGGCATTCCAACCAATTCAGCTTTTTAAGCTTGATCAAGCCTATAGGCAATTGCGTAAGCTCGTTGTTGCTGCATTCAAATACCTCCAAGTTTTTCAGCTTGCCTATCCAATCAGGAATAGCTGTCAACTGGTTGTGCCCTAAAAACAACTCTTTCAAGTTGTTCAAAAAGCCGATGCCATCTGGCAACTCAGTAAGCTCACGACATCTCAAGTCTAGGGTCTTTAGCTCATGAGCTTCAACCAAGCCATTTATTGAATGCTCTAAGCCCAAGAACGTTAAAAGTTTTTTCCACTCGTTAGAAATTGTAGTAATATTATTATTGTCCATGATGTATAGTGTTGTAGAGTAGTGTATAGCTACCCTTGATGATAAATAAATGAATGAGCCTTTTATAGACCTGCTCAGGTCGTAATACTAAAACTTGTTGCCGTAAGATGTTAAACTAATCTCAGGTCTGAAGCCCTCTGGCTTTACAGTAAGACAGTTGTAAGACACATCTAATATTTCTAACTTTTCAAGATTCTTTAAGCCCTCAGGCAATGAGGTCAGCAAGTTTCCAGAAACATACAACTCTTGTAAGTTGACCAGCTTACACATGGAATCAGGCAATTCCGTAATCAAGTTGTTTTCTATTCTAATCTCACGCAAGTTTGTCAACATGCCGATAAACTCAGGAAGCATTGAAACACCTGAACCTGGTAAAAGAAACTCCAAATCGATCCTGCACCATAACTCTTCCATCGCCATAGCCTCTTCTATCCCCTCAGCCGTATGGTCCAAGCCTAAGAAATCTAGCAACTCTGCCCACTGTGATGTGATATTGTTCATATTATTATCCATGATATAAGTATTGTAGAGTAAGCTTATAAGCATACCCTAGATGAAGAATGATATTTCAATGCTGCTTTGCCTGCAAAAGGTTTAGTATAACTTATTGATAACCAGTACTATATGCCTGAAGTGCGGACAAGATATATAACCGAATGTTAATATCATATACCCAACAGTTATTCAAGAACATAGTCATACACTCAGTTACAGACCTATTATGGATGCCATGTTAGCCCCTTTTGTGTCTACTGCGTTATATGTATGAGTTATATCAATAATGCTTTTATAGTGTACCGCTGTCATGATACACTAAGAATAAAAGTAAAGGTTGGCTGCACATCCGATGTCTACTAGGCTCTATACCCCGAGCGCATCTGATGCTTCTCGGTCATAACCCGAGATCTTTGACACCAACCCTTACTGTACGTTATATCCTAACTACCTAAATAGCTAAGTTTCGCTTGTATGCACATCACTCGCGACAGTGCTGTGTGACCCTACTAACAGTGAGGTCAATCTTTTTTTTTAAACCCACACACCGTAGTGCATGGGCTTACTTCGCTTAATCTCCTGTTGCTAATGCTACAGGTGCAACTGGTGCAGCCACTGGTGCAGGAGATCCTACCCTAGTAATTGTTTTGTTTGTTATCACCATATTAAATATGGTGATTGAATCATAGGATACTTGATCGCCCTCTGTCAGGAGTTCCTTTGCTTTAGGCGTTGCCGCCTTTAACACCGCGCCGACCATGGCGTAGCCTATGGTAGTGGCAAACATTGCGTTACCGCCTTTACTAGTGCGAACACTTAGGATACTGAAGGTGTAAGTGCCGTCGGCCATCGCCCACGTTGCACCTACTGCTGATGCCATTTCTTTGCTGGCTAAATACTCTGTCTTGATACGCATACTTTTGTTTTTAATTAAGTTTATAAAGATTTAAAGCGGGGGGATGATACGTGGAGTGGCTTGTTGAGTGTTTACTTTTTCTTTTATGAAATGTGTTAAGCTATTAAAAGGCTTTTGGAATATGCTTTAGGGGGGGTATATTAAGTGGGGTTAAAGTTTTTTGAATAAGTGAATAATAGGTTTTTGTATTAAGTTTTTTTTAGTTATCTTTGATATAAGTAGTAAGATTGCTATGAGTTATATAAATGAATATGAATATGAGTACTAGTATAATAAAGTTGTATGAGTTTTACGTAAGCACATTTTCGGATGAGTTGGTATTACTTGGGAATGTGAGTGTTAGAGGAGGGGTTATAGATGAGAGTATTGATGATGAGTTGATTACTTTATCTAACAGTGTAGGGATTAGTGGTTGGAACTATGTTGCATGTGGACATAGTGGATTATACAGGGATAGGCTTAGTGGTGATTTCTTGGTTAAGGAAGTTATAAATGCTTTTTTCCGTGACGACGTTAATTCTTTTTTGATGTTACAGGTATTAGAAGGAGAAGAGGTAGGGGTTAAAACGGTACCAAGGATTAGGGGCTACGATTACTATAGCGTTAGTCCTGAAGAAGATGGTAAGATTGCTGATTTAGTTGAGGTATTAGAGTCTGTTATAAAAGAAAAGCCTATGAAGATACTGACTACTGGGTTACCTGAACTGGAAGAGATAAGTAAATATAGTAAGTCTAAGTTATTAGATTTATGTATGAAGCATATAGATGTACGGTTATGGAATGAGAATATGGTTAAGAAAGATTTAGTTTCAATATTTAAAAACATATTATGATGCTGGGTATATTAGAATGGGGCGGACTGGAAGGGGTTTATGACTTATCTGGTGAGGAGTTGCGTACATGGTTTACTGGTTGGGAGTTATGCCATAGGTCTGGTAGTAGCTGGCATGGGTGGTACAGGTTATCGATTAAAGATTATGAGTTTCGTATGGGGATAGTATTGGACTACATAAAGTATAGTGGGGGTGTAGAAGTTGAAGCTGGCTGGGTAAGTGATGACAACATGTTATATTCAGGAGAGATACGTGGGGGAGTATTTATAAATTAATTAAAACTATTGTTGTATGTGGAGTACTATATTTAGGGTATTGTTGATAGTTATGTTTTTGATGATGATATTATTTCAGTTAGATGAGTGGCGTGTACGGAGCACGAGCACTACAAAGCTTGGGATAATGATATTGGAGAGTGAGTCTATTGTTGATAGGTTACGGATTCTTGACAATAGATCAATAGAACGGGACAGTATATTAATGGGTCAGGTATCAATAAGCATGGGTATGATAGTAGAGCTTAGTAGACTACGTGAAATGAGTAAGTCGAGCATTGATATATTGTTTAAAGAGATTAGCTGTAACAAGGAGAAATTGGACAGTATAAAAGTAAGTATGTTATCATGGTAAAGAAGGAATACAATACTGAGTTTACTATTGAAGGGCTTGGTCGTATGCGAGTACGATTTACGTTAGCGATGGGTCGGGGGAGTTTAGCAATGTTTTCTTTGGGTAGTGATATTGCGAAGTATAGTGGCTTGTCTTCTGAATCTGCTCGCAAGTACAGTGATACGTCTAGCAGTTCTTATATACATGGGATGTGCAATGTGATGAATGGGGGTAAAGATATATATTATTACACTAATGCGAGCAGGTTAAAGGGTCGTGTAGGTGAAATAGGTTTAGCATCGGCATTACTGGAGCGGAGCACGTATGAGCTTGGTCATTTAACATTTCTTATTTATGCTATGAATTTAGGCAGCAAGAATAGTTGGGTTGAAGATAAATGGCCATGTGTAGGCGAGGGTTGCGATATAAGTGAGGAGCAGTATGTTCAGATGTTAGGCAAGCTAGGGGAGTTAATAGGAGTAGATTACATGAGGATGTACGATAAGCTTAATAATATTTAATATTATTGCACACTTTTATTGATAGTTTTATTGTGTAATAGGATTAATTTATTATCTTTGTAAAGGTTTTAGGGTAAAATCATTCTTGTATTATTGTGTAGGTGCGTTATTAATGTACCTACACTTTTTTATTAACTATTTAAAAAGGTATATTATGTTAAATGGGATTAAGTTGTATCGTTGTGGAATAGTTATGTTTATACTTATATTTATGAGTTTGCCTTTAACTGTTCATGGACAGTTGGACACGGTGGAAGTATATCCTGGTTTATCTATTTCTTATTTAAGTCGTGGTGACACTGTTATGATTAGTGTTCGCAAGTTTAATAATATGCTTAGTATGTTTAGGAGTCAATCTGTTAATGACAGTCTTTGTATGAGTATTAATTCTGAATATAGTCGATTAAATACTATATCTGATATGATTACTAAAGAGGCTATTTCTATAAGTCATATATATAAAGATCGTAGTATAATGTATGAGAGGATGTACACTGATGCTTTTAATAATGTTTTGACTTTAAATACTATGATTAAAGATTGCGGCAAGTTGGGTATAAAGGAAAAGAAAAGGAGTTGGCGACAAGGAGCAATTATTGGAACACTTGGAGGTATCATTGCTGGGGTCATCACTACAGTTATTATATTAAATTAACAAAAGTTATATAAATGGAACAACAAGCAGTTTATGGAAAAGAAGTGGTATCTTCTAAAGAAGAAAAGTACTACGAGATTACGCTTCGGATAGAACCTATGGGAGCAGTTAGAACTACCTCAAAAGGAAAGTTTACTGATTCTGCAAAGAAATATCATAGTTGGATGAAGTCAGTACAATGGATGTGGGTTGATGCGGTGCGGAAGCTTGGACTACCGGCAACATATACTTTACCATGCATTGTATCACATGTTGAGTTTGGTATAGCTATTACGGTACCTAAAGCTATGAAAGGTAAAGCACTTGTTGACAGGTTATCGCTTATAGGTAAACCACACAAGAAGAAGCCTGATTTAGATAACATGTATAAGGCTGTTGTCGATGCTATATGTTATTCTGGTGGCGATGCTATATGTCATTCTGGTGGCGATAGCCACATTCATCAGATAGGAGGTATGCGTAAGATTTATGCTCCAGCAGGCCAAAGCTATATTAAGATATGTTTTAAAGAAGATTGATTATTGTCAGCATGGGCTTAAAAAGTCCATGCTTTTTTCTTTAGTATGCTTTTTATTACTTATGTTCGCATTATGTTTTACATTTACAGAGGCGAGGTATGGGTAACACCTGCTGGGCAAACAGTACCTGAATATATTGAAGTCCGCGCGGAGTTCCCTAAAGAACGGTCTTTCGCGGAGGTAATTACTTATTTATACTATACTAATACTAAGAAAGATAATCCATACTGGGGCTTGCCAATGAAAGAAAGGAAGCATCAGGTAGTGTCCAACTACAATCTTTTTTCAGGGTCAGGGCATGAAATTATTGATTCCAACTTTAGTGTACAAAGATTATTATTGTTTTACCGTAAGATAAACCTTACAGAGAACGAACTTAACGAAGATGCTTTTAGAGCTAAGTCGGAGTACTGGCGGAATAAGTTGATGGACATGGAGAACACTCCAGATCTTGAAGAAAGCTATGCCAAAGCATTAGCTATATCAACAAAGTTAGCACAGGAGTTTAAGATAAAGTCAGAGATAGACGATGGAACAGCTGATGGAGAAGGAGCAGCTTTATACTTGTTTGAAATACCTGAAGATAAAAAACCTCATCATCAAAGAATGAAACTATAATTATGTTTAAGAAAAATCCAAGTATGGTAGCTAGGCGTAAACCTGGTGCCCCTTCATGTTGTGGTCCTGACGTAGGTGAATGCTGCGACCTCATCACTAGTTTTACTTATGATGAAAACACTTTTCTACTTACTTTAACTACAGCTTATGGTTCTGTATTTACTGTTGACTTGTCATCACTTGAACCTGATGGTGTAGTTAATTCAGTATCGTATGACCCAGTGACAAGAATACTTACTGTTACTACTACAGTAGGAACTATATATACAACACTTATTACAATACCTATACGAGTAGCGAACACTCTTTTCGTAATGGGGAATGGTAATGATTCAACTGGCAATAGAGAAAGACTAGACCGACCGTACCGAACTCCTTGGGGCGCGATACTTGCTGCGCTGCCTGGCGATACTGTAATAGTATATCCAGGAAGTTATAATAACACTAACGTACTTACAACAGATTATTTAGCTAAGAATCTTGTTAAGCTTCACCTGATTCACGGAGCATCTATTACATACAATGGTTCTCCTGATATTGTACGGCCTTTGTGGGATCAAGGAGTAGCAATAACTTTTGAGATTACTGGTAATGGTATCATAACTTTAAATCAAACACCAGCAAGCTCAATAAGTAATCTTATGTCTGCTTTGTCAGTATACAGAATAACCCTTGACGCATTTATTACAACAACTCGTTTATTCTCAGTATCGGGTTCATACTTTTATCTTAAAGCATTAAGAATAGTAAGTTCATTGAACGCTAGCTTTGTTACTTGGCGTAATAATATTCAAACAAACACTACTTTCATTATTGATTGTCAAGAGTATACACAGACAAGTTTTGTTACTGTACTTACGCCTATTGACCTTCGTAACTTTGGCATTGCTGGAGTAATAGATATAAGAATAAATCATTTCAAAAGTGGTCGGGTATTTAAATCTACTGGATGCTTTTACTTCTTAAACTGTCAGGGCATCATCAACTTACGAGTAGATAGAAATACAGAAAATGATTTACAGATAAAGTCTGCTCATTATGCAGTGTTTATTGCTACGTCGGCCACTTTGAATATAGTTCTTAATAATATTACCTTTTCAGGTGTTGCTTGTTCGTTTGTGTCACCTTATATAGCAGTACCTTCTCAAGGTATGGTATCAGTACAAGGTATCTTTACTACTGTTCAGCCGTTGGTATTAAATCATGTTTTTGCTGTAGGCTCACGTGTACAATTACTATATGATGTTAGTATCATTGATAACTTCAATTTATTTCATTGGGAGTTTACTAATGTACTTACTACTATTCATTTCTCAGGTAAGATAAATTACAGTACTATTGGAGGAGGAGCTCCATTCCGTAATAATAATCTGGGCATCGTTGTACAAACGGCACCATCATTACGGAACTTAGTTGTTGAAACTAATACTACTTATATCTTCACTGGCTCTGGCCCTACACAAGCACCAGTAAACTGTATGTCTGTTTATTGTAATGTAGGATTTGATCCAGCATTACATGCTTCAGCAATAGAACCTATTACAATATCACCAGCCGTAACAGTATAACTTATGTACATCTATATTAAAACATCAGGTCATTCAACCATCAAAAAATATTCAGTTGAAGGTAGTCTTATAGGAGCTGCGACTTTTCAATCTAGTTCTTATCCTGCGTTAGTTTCATTTATGCGTAACGTAGAAAACACAATCGGGTCTACTTCTATTTATATAGTAAGTCTTGATGGATTTATAATAGATTTAGATCTTGGATATTTACAAAACGAACAAGCTGAAGATGTAGCTATCTTTTCAGAACCTACTGGAAACGTACTATCAGAAATAAATACTATTAGTACTTTAGTATAACATACACATTACCTGGAGGCTTTAATTTAATACAGTAAAAAAAGGCTATTGGGAATGTTTATATTCATTCATAATATATAAACTTTACTTTTATGTCAATTCTAAATCAAAAAGATAACCACATCTTAGGCTTTGTATCTTTTTCTGACTTGCTCAAACAGTTATTTAAGTATGACCAGATAAGGATGCACAAGTTATTAACAATAACAACCATCATGACGCTTATTATTCTTTTCATTCCCTTTTTGGAGCAATATGTTTGGTCTCCTTTTTGGACGCTAGGGTTATTTTACTTAGTATTAACTTTAGATTTCATTACAGCAATAGCCGTAACATGGTCAGATAAAAAGTTTGTTACAGCAAAAGCCATGCGTTTTGTAGTTTCAGCACCTGCTTACTTTATACTTTTTGCCATATTACATTCTTTTGGCAAGGTGATTGAAGCTTTTGAAATGACGGACGTATTTAATCCTATAGCGTTTAGGTTTTTAGCTATCGCTACATACTTTTTGTGCATTACTATAAACTTGTTATCTTCACTTAAACACATGTCGAAGTTAGAGTTAATACCTCCTAGCATAGCTAAATTTATAACTAAGTTTATTGATATACACAAAAACAAGCTTGAAACTATTTCAGATAACGGCGGTGAAGTAGAAAACCCTACTGAAGCTCCATCAAAATCAGAAGGACTCAAAGATGACACTCTTTTCTAAAAACAACAAAAGCATAGTAAAGAAAGGTCGCTTTACTACTCCTATTTCTTGCTGTCCTGATCCTTCACCTTGTTGTGATGATGGTGGTAACGATCCTCGACCTCCGACGAACTGCGCATGGAGAATAACTGTAGACGATGGTACTGAAGTATTACTTAATGACTTTGTTCCTAACAATACTTTGTCGGCACTTTTTTTGGCTGATTTAGTTACTGACTCCGTGTTAGAACTAACCTTTACTGTTCGTACCTTGTCGTCACCTGTAGATGAGATTACTGTTCTTACATCTGGTGCAACAGGTCTTGATGGTGCTTCTACTTATGTAGGCTCTACACCAGTAGTTCCTACAGCTACATCAGCTACAGCAGGCGTATTATCATTAGACACTTCAGTAGTAGGTGTTTTTCAAGCTTCCATCGAAATAGAAACTAATTGTGGTACATATACAACAGTAGTAAATTATACTGTTGCTGATGCATTATGTAACTTCAGCTATACTCTTTTTGAGAATAGTTCTGAAATCATTACACTTAATGGACCTTTGAATCCAGCATATATACTCAATGGAGGTACTGTAACTCAAAATGCGTTATCTGTTATAGATATTCGGATAAATGCTATTACTGCTATTACTGTTCTTACATCTGGTGCAACAGGTCTTAATGGTGCTTCTACTTATATAGGCGTTACACCAGGTCTTTCTCCTGGAGGTCAAGTGATAGTAGGAACTTTGAATTTAGATACTAGCGTTTTAGGTCTTTTTAGTAGTGTGGTCAATATCACTACTTCATGTTCCAACATCCAGATAACAGTATTTTATAATGTTGTTGTATAACATGTAAATATGAAAGTTGTTATAGAAGTAGCTGGGTTGAAGCTTGATAGTTCAAACAATATGGTCATTACAGATACTAAGCCTGTAGACCAAAGATTCTATTACTCTTCAAGATTGCCTGAGTCAATAAGCTGCTATGATAGTCACATGCAGCTATTTCAGAATGTTGAACTTTTTTCACCAGTAATCTATGACATTGATAATCCTATACCAACTTACAATAATGCTTGGGAAGTATATGACAACCCCAATAGTAAAAAAAGAAAGATAGTACGTATTAACTATCCTGCTTATTATCTTGAATGGTGGTACGAGCAACGACGAAGGTGCATTGATGGTTACACAGCTGGAGGTGTTTTTATTACTGGGGCTTTTTACTTTTATCTAAACTTTTGGCGTATAAAAGTAAAAGGTCGTGGTAAGGGTATGAAACCGCCTCGTTTCTTAGATCTTGACAAAGAGTTTTATGATCTTATTGAAAAAGCACGTAATGAAGACTGTAACTTACTTGCGCTAAAAAGAAGACAGATAGGCTTTTCAGAAAAGCTTGCATCACTTTGCGGTCTTGAATTATTACTGTATCCATCAGCACAAGTCCTTATCGTTGCTGGCCTTGATGAGTATGCTGCTACTACTTTTAATAAGATGATTTCTGGCATTGACGCATTGTCGCCATATTCACAAGAAAAAGCAGGCAGGGAGTTTTCTAAACGTAAGCTTAAGCATGTTCCTACTTATGTAAAGCTAGGTTTTGAAGTAGCAGGCATTGCTAAAGGGTATCTATCAGAAGCTTTTGCAATAACAACAAAAGATAATGTTCAAGCAGCGTCAGGTAAAGCACCAACGTTTGTATTTATGGAAGAGTCAGGTATAAATCCATTATTGAAAAGGGTTTATAATATGATTCTTCCTTCAGTTCAAGAAGGTGGAAAACAACATGGACGCATTATCGTTATAGTAGGTACTGGTGGTGAGATGAAAAAAGGAGTAGCTGACATGATGAGCATGTTTTACAATCCTAAGAAATACAATCTTCTTGCTGTGCCAAACATATATGAGCCAGGTGTTCCTGAAGGATCTATGTGTTGTCCATTCTTTGCTGCATGGTGGTACTACGTAACAGATAATGATGGTAACTCTTACAAAGAAGCAGGACTGGAGCTTATACAAAAGAAACGAAAGCTTATAGGTAATGATAAGAAAGAACTACATGAGAATAAAACTCAGATGCCTATTACACCATCAGAGGCTTTTTCTTCATCAGGAGGCTCTCCATTCAATACTGATAAGCTAGAGAAGCAATTAAATCACTTGCTACTCCAAGACTGGGAGAATAAGATTCAATGGGGTCGGTTTGATGAAATCCTTGCTGATGGTAGACTTGTAGGCGTTAAATGGTCACCAGCACCAACAGGCATGGAAGAAGCACTTGACCACGAAGGTGACTTTTTATATCCTGTACAGATTATAGAACATCCTGATAGACCTAATGAAGAAGCAGAAGGTCACTTTGACTACATGTTAGGTGATGATAAGATTGAAGGTCTTTATGGTGGAGGTACTGATAGCTACGACAAAGACGAAGCTAATACATCAGATTCCCAAGGATCATTTTCTGTGATGAAAGGTTATCATAATGCTTCTAAAACTTCAATGTTGCCTGTATGCCGTTTGACATGGAGACCAACACGTAAAGAAAAGTTCTATAAGATGACAGCACTGGGGTGCATCTATTATGGAGAATGCGAAAACTTAATTGAATGGTCTAACATTTCTATCTTTGACTGGTACAAAAGCAATGACTTAGAAGAACTATTGAAAGAAAGACCAGAAATAAGCTATGCTAATGTTAAAGATAGTAAAGTAAATAATAGATATGGCATTGACCCTAATACTAAGTCGGTTTGGATTGAACACTTTTCAACGTATGTAGAAGACTACTCAACAAACTTTTATGATTTCGAGATGGTAAAAAGACTTATTGACTTTAAATCTAAAGACCATAACTGCGATATTACAATAGCTATTATGTTAGCATACGAAGGAATACTGGATAGCATAAAAAAAGGATTTAATAATGGGAAAGAAAAACGAGTAAATACAAGCAGTAGGTTTGTACTTGGATTCTCAAAACAAAATGGTAGATTATCAAGATTATGATGCACGGCTCTTTTTATCCACGACCACTTGAAGATTATTCCGCTCAGGAGCAGGAAGAAATAGTCCGTGCGCGTGTAGATGAGTATATTGCAGCTGGTAACTATAGTGGTAGTTCTTTTGGTACTCCATTAGAGAGTGGTACTGTACGGTCACGTATGGAACGACTACAGTATTGTCGCGCATTATGGAATGACGAACTTGATGATGCTCGGTTTGATTACTTGTACAATAAAGTAACTAAACGTGTTACTGACGAAAACACAGGTCTCGATGAAATACTAACAATGGAGATGCCAGCGAAAGTTCGTAATATTCCTATAGTACGTTCAAAACTGCAAGCTCTTATATCAAAAGAAGTTTCTCGACCGCTTATAGCTAAAGTCATGGGTATGACGGAAGACATGGCTGATAAGAAGCTGGATCGCATAAAAGATGATGTGCTGAATAAGCAGATGGAAAAGATAAACCAAAAGCGTGATTCTCAAAATGCACAACAAGCACTCATCCAGCAGCAGCAGCAGCTCATCCAAGAGATGGCTCAGGACCCACAAGCACAACAGCTGATAATGCAGATGCAGGCTGAAATAGAAAAGATTCAAGAAGTACTAAATAGAGATATTGTCATAACTTCAAAAGAAGTAGAAACGATAAAAGAATACTACAAGTATAGTCATAAAGAGTTTGAAGAAAACTTAGCTAGCCAAGCACTTGAAGAATACATAGATTCTAAAAGACTACGCATATATACCAACGAAGCATTTAAGGAACTCATGATAAATGGAGAGCCTGTATGGTATTGCAATTGGGAACCTGGATTACCTGAACCTGAAACAAGACTTGTAAGAGCTGAGCATATATGGTATCAGTATAACGAAAGTGCGAGATATATTCATCAGCTTGACTGGGTAGTAGAATATCAACCATTATCTTATGGGCAGACAATATCAATGTATGGCCATAAGCTTAATAAATTACAACTAGAACAGATAAGATCTAATAGTCCACGCAGCAGTTATAGAACAAACTTAGGTAATAGACCAAGTACTTTTCCTACTGCTTCAAGTCCTGGTTTTATTGATAATCTTCTTTCACATGAAGTAGATACATACAAGGTATATTGGAAAGAACAAGTAGAAGTACTAGCTTTGTACACACCTAATGAACACGATACACCATACTTTTCTGAGAAGCCACAGTTTGTAAGATTTATCACTGCTGATGAAGCAGAAGAACTTCAAAACACTGACGCTAAGAAAGCTAAGATGAAAAAGAAAAAGCAGACTATCAAGAAAGCCTACCGTTTAGACAGATGGGAAGCCGTAAGATTGTCAAGAGATATTTATGTAAATATTCATAAGTCAGATTTCCAGTATCGTACTTCAGATAGGCTTAGTGATGTACCACTTCCATACATAGGTTTTTCAAACAATAACTTCAACAAGGCTTATTCTCCTTTGTGGGAAACAAAAGATATTCAAGAACTGTACAATATTCTTCATTATCAAGAAGAGCTGCTTATAGCTTTATCAGGGGTCAAAGGTATCATTTATGACTTATCACAGATGCCATCAGATATGACACCACAAGAGTTGATGTATTACTTCAAACAAGGATTAGGTCTTATTGAAACTGTTGATTCACGTGGTAAAGCTAAGAAGTCTAGTTTCAATCAGTTTACTACTTATGATATGTCGGTATCTCCAGCTATTCAAACTATTACAATGGTAAAAGAATCATTGAACCAGCTAGTAGCAGAGATTACAGGTGTATCAAGACAGCAAACAGGTCAAGTAGCAGCATCAGACCAAGTAGGTACTTCCCAGATGGCACTACAGCAGTCTAATGTAGTTGTTGAATACTACTACCAAACGCTAGATGAACTTACTGAGTTGCTATGTACTAACCTAACAAACATGTTTCCTTATTCTTATGCTGAAGGTAAAAAAGGTATGTACGTCGTAGGTAAAAACAGACAGGAAATACTACACATACAAAAAGATCAACTAAAAGGTGAGTTCCGTACTGTAGTAAATTCAGGAGCTAAGGAAAGAGAAATAATGCAGCAGGCTAAGCAGATAGGACAGATGAAGTTTCAGCAAAATGCTATATCAGCATCTAACCTTATAGATATGCTCGACACTGATACTATGTTTGAAATGCGTAAGATGCTTAAAAGCTTTGAAGATAGTGCTATGGAAAAAGCTCAGCAGATGCAGTCACAGCAGATAGAACAACAAAAGCAGGCACAACAAGAAGTAGAACAGATGAAGATGCAGATAACTTCACAGATGACACAGATGACCGCGCAGGTAGAAGCTCAGATGATTCAACTCAAAGGTCAGATAGATATGCAGAAAGAACAAGTTAAGTTACAAGCTAATATGCAAGAAATTCAACAGCGTACTTTAGAAGCAGAAAACAAAATACTTGTTGATAAAGAACGCATAAAAACAGAAAAAGAAGTAGAATTGGCTTATCTTGATTTCTCGTATAAAGAACTGGAAATAAATGCCGCTAATCAACGCGCACAGATGCTCATCAATAGAGCTAAAACAACTATTGAAATGAAGAAATCTAGTAAAAAAGAAAAAGTAAGAGATTGATAACTTATAAAACTTGATGATTATGACACCCGATGACCAAAGCTTTGTTGATACTTCAGATGCTAGTTATGCACAAAGTATGAACTTTAATAATGTTGCTGATGTAGATTTTGATGATGAAGATTTCAACACATTTCAAGATGATGACTTTGAAGATCCTGTTGCTCCTGATAGTGATAGTGAGTTTGAAAACTTGGATGAAGATAAAGGAACAGGAAATGATGCACTTGAAGCTTATCTTTCTTTTGCTAAAGAACGTGGTATTGAAGCCAACGTAGAATCTTTTAATGCTGACACCTTTTCAAAAGAAGATATGGAGTATCTTACAGGGAGATACTACGCACAGAAGTATTACTCTAAAGTTGATCCTCGCATAATTGAAATGGCAGAGAATGGTGTAAGTATTGAAGAGTACATGCAGAACAAACAGCAGCTATTGTCAATATCAGAACAAGACCCTATACAGCTTGCTAAAAGCAATATGTACAATCAGATGATTGCTAATGAGATTAAACTAGGCACAATTAAAGTAGACGCTAATAATGTTCCTGATGAGCAAAGTCGGCATTACTTGATTGAAGAAGTTAATCGTCGTGCTAGCAATCTTGGAGAAGAACGCATGAAACAGCTAGGTCAGCAAGTCCAAGACTACTATAAACAGTCAGCAGAAGAACTACCAGCTAAACTAGTAGAACAGAGAAACCAACAGTATAATGAACAGATTTCTATATGGAATCGCGATGTAGAAACAATGTCTGAAGCAGTAAAGAGTTACATAGACAAAGAGAAGTCACTCGTAGTAGAGTTTTCAGGTCAACCCGAAAAAGACGATTTCTTATCTTACGTCAAGCAATCACTTACAGCTAAAGATGATAATGGTGAGCAGATTATTCCGCTGTATCATAAGCTACAAAATGATTCTAAATTCTTACTCACTACACTAAGGCTGTTGCACATGAATGAAAAGGGTTATCATACTGATTCCAAGAATAGGGAGCGCAATGCTGCTTTTGGTAAGTTATCAGTAACACCTATCATTGGTAAAGGAGGAAACTCAGGTAAACAAGCTGATAGCATCTTTGTAGATACATCAGCACCAAACTATCAAAAAAACTTTAATAAACGTTAATCTATTATGAGTAACAACATCGAACGGTATGGTATTCCAGGAAGAATAGTACCAGGTCTACAAAGAGACTTTACTAACTTCCGAATGACAGATCTTAATAACTTAAGAAATGCGTCATTGACTCGCCCTGACATCATTGAAGGACTGCATAAGTACTTTACTGAAAGCACAGGTATGGTGTCTGAGCTATTAATGTACACAAACAAAAGCTACGATAAGAATGTAGCTAAGTTTAAGAAAGAAAAGTATGGCGAGCAGATGCCTAGCTGGCAAAAGAATTTCAAGATGTTAAACAACTATGAGTTTGCATGGCAGTCACCAGCACCGACAGGATGGGTATACCAAGTAACAAAAGCTCCTACGTTTGTCAATGATGTCGTTGGATTCAATCATGCTGACTTTATCTTCGAGGCTAACAAACAGCTTGGCGATAAAGATGATGTCATGATGCTTGCTGATGGTATCACACAGATCATCTTGAAAAAGACGCCTGAGCCATTACCTGACGGCACAATCCGTTTCCGAGCATCATTGTTTGGTCAAGAGACTTTTAGTAAAGCTATTCCTCGTCGTCTACTTGAAAAAGGAGTAGAGTTTACACGTGTGTATAACTTAAAACCTGAAGCTTCAGAACATGGCAGCAAAGGCCGTGTTTCTTTTGGAGAATGGAATCGTGGTTGGTTGTCCACTATGCGTTGGGAGTGGAATATCACTGGCCACGCTGCACATGTAATGGCCAACAAAACACCACAGAACTTTTGTTTTACATTGCCTAACGGAAAGGTTGAACAATACTGGACTGAAACTTGGCGCATGGAAATGATGAAACGTGCCTACATTGAGCAAGACAATCAACTATTCTGGGGTATGGACCATACCACAAAAGACGGTGGATTCTACAAAGATGAAAGAGGTTACAAGTACTGGTCAGGAAAGGGTATTTATCATCAAGCCAACAGACGCTTGAAACGTGAGTACACCGACCTTGATGACTTTACTATTATCGACGACATCATGTCAGGTATGTATCATGACTCTCTTAATACTGGTCGCAATGTAGAGATTGTTGTTTTTGGTGGATTGCGACTGCGTACAGCTTTTGATAAGCTTTTGCGTAATGAGTTCAAAGGTGCTCCTGAAATTCTTTACTTTGATGGTGTTGGTAATTACAACAGTACAGGTAGTGGAAACATCATGGGTATTAAGTCAAACTTCACTTACTATGAAACGCCAGTTGGTAAATTCATTATGTCTGATTGTGACTACTTTGATAGAACTTCTCATCCGTCATTGTTTACACGTGAAGGTGTACGTGAACAATCCTATCGAGGTATCTTCATGAATATATCTGATATGATTGGTGGTGAGAAAGCAATGACGCTAGTATCACTTGCAAACAGACAAAACGTATCAGGTAAAGTATCAGGTATGTCTAATCCTGGTGCTGGAGGAACATTATCAACTACAGCTGACGTTGAAGGCGAGCACTTGCTTACTTCACAAGGTATTGCGGTTACTAATCCAAACTTCTTAGGTGAGCTTTCTCTTGCTCGCGGACGTAGATAATATATTATTAAGTAGTAAAAAGCGAAACGAAACATGAATTATCCAAAGCAACACGAAGCCTTGTTGAGAAAAGCAGGTCTTTTAGGTACTGGTAAGCTTGAAATCAGATGTGTGCATCGCATACGTGAACACCAAGTAAGTGACGATGGTATGACGTTTGAAAAAGTTAAACGTCCTGACGCTACAGGAATATTAACTACATCAACTTCTTTGATTAAAAACCAAGCTGGTAATATAGCTGGGTACTGGGCTAATGGCCTTACCGTTGAAGAAAGAAATGTAATTAATATGGAATGTAGTGTTCCATACTATTATCTTGATGAGCCTATAAATCCTGTCACAGGGACAAAGACTCTAAAGAATACTAGAATATCAATCCGAGAAGGCCAAGTCTTTAATATGCAAGTACCTTCTGATGTTGCAGAAGTGCTAGTACTTAAAGAAGTAGTTTCAACAATAGCAGCAAACCGACAAGAAGCACTAAACGAAAACACTATGTTTTATTTCTTTTCTAAAGAAGAAGAAGAAGAAGAACGTGCTGAAAAGAAGTTAGGAATGAAAAATGCTGCTAAGTTAGTAGATACACTTTCTGATAAAGAAAAGCAAGGTATCATTAGGCTTATGTCTTTGAAGTCAATACTTTCTGTTGACCCATACATTTCTAAAGAAGGCGCCGTCGACATCTTTGACGAGATAGCTTTTAGTATGCCTAAAGAAGTAATAGCTGCTAACAATGTCGTTGATAAAGAAAGATACATTTGCATCTTATCCCTTGTTTTTTCGGGGTACATTGATGCTTCTAGTTCTGATGGTCCATACTACAAAAATGAACAAGTGTTTGGCACTAGAGCATTTTTAGCTGACAGCTTAAATGAACTTGTGAAGAAGATACATACTCATTCCGACTTGATCAATGCTTTTGATTCACTAGAAAAAGCTGTAAAAGGGTTTGATACAGAAACAAGTAACTACATGCCTACAGCGGCCGACGAGCTGTTAGGTAAGCATGGAATAGGTGTATCGTCAAGTCCATTTAATAGCATTGAAAGATCTGAACAAGTAGTTACATTGTTTGAAGAGACAAAGCGTAAGATGAACTTCATGAAGGTAGATCAAGTAATTGCAATGCTTGATAGTAATAGTATAGAGCATCAGTTTAATTCCGATTCTCCTATAAAAGAAGTCAAAGAATACTTCTTAACTCACTATAAAACATAATCATGGTATCAGCAACAGATGTATACAAGTCAGTTTTGGCAGAGTTGAAACATTACAATACAACCAGCATGACACCTACGGAATTTAACTATCACATTTGGATAGCTGAATTAGAGTACGTCAAGAATCGATACTGGGGGCATGAACAGCACCAGAAGGAAATAGACGACTTAGACGTAATAAAAGTTGTTACTGATGGTGTTGCGGGTTTTCCGATGCCACTACCGAACGAGGGGCCTTTTGTGCCTGGCATGGAGTATGTTACTGTTCCTACAAACTACTTGTATTTAGTTGCAGTTGGTGTTCAAGTAAAGTATTATGGTGTGCCTTGTGAAGTTGATGGAACTCTATCGCCTATTACAGCTGCTACACATTTAAAAGATGACAAGCGTTTTGTTGTTAATCAGGACTATTATCAGAAACCTATAGCTGAGTGGCCTAATATTTACTATGACCAAAGAGGCAGAAAGCTTACTTTTCAAGCAGGTTTATCTATCGTACAAAAAGTATTACTATCGTATCTTAGAGTACCTTTACGTATTACTTTTGACGAAACAGGACTTAACCATATTGATAGTGAGTTTCACTGGCCTCAGACATTAGAAATAGTTAAACATTGTGTAATCAGCTATCTTGAAACTATTAAAGACCCACGTGTAACATCTATGATAGGAGTTCACGATAGAAACTTTTTACAATCACCACCACCTAACGTAATAACATAGTGTGGTAAAACAATAAAATACTTATGCAAAGCAAAGAACAGATTCTTTGGATTAAAGACCCGTCAGCAACGACAATAGGCATTGGGGCAGGCGACTTTCTTGGAGAACTAACTATTGATGGACAGATGACCATTCTTGCGAGTTCAATAAACGCTTGTAGTGTTGTATGTGCGTCTCCATGCGAAGAAGACGTATGGACAGTAGTTTTTGAAGATGTTGACTTTGGAGATTGTAATGCTTGCGGTAAGGCTGTAGGCTTTACAGTTCGATTACACAGACATCCAGACTTTGATGTATCTACGTACATAAACTATGCTGTCCGCAAACTTTATGTTTATGACGGCATTAAATCTGGAGTAGTTACTGGAGCTACTATAGCTGCAAACATCTTGTCACAGATTAACATGCTGGCTAATCAGATTGACCAACATGACCAGTTTTTTGTTGAAGCGATTGCTGGTGCGACACCTGATACAATAATCCTTACATATCCATGTAATGGTTACACAACATATTTTGTTGACTTGTATATTGTTGAGAATGCTAATCTTGAAACGAACGAACTACCAACGTTTACTCATACTACTACTGGCATCGAAGCTGTTCTTAGCCGTGAGAAGCTATTAAAACAGTTTAGCTTGTACATTGGAGCTGTTCCAGGTGAGGCACCACAGGAAACATTTACTTGGTGTGAAGATACATGTGTCATTTCTTTGAAAGGATGTATTGATGCTTGTTCAAACTTCTTTGACAATCAAAACAGTGGCCATCTTCATAGCAGTGCTACTCGGTTTGACTTGTTGCTGTATGTAAACTCAGGAGCGCCAGGCTATGCTGCATTCATTGCGGATTTAAACACTTCAGTTACTGCATGTGTACTTAGTAATGCTGTAGGTGTAAACGCTGGTGTACAAAGACCTGTTACTGCTGGATCAGCTATTATACCTTTAGGTAGTTTCACTTTTGCTGCTGGCGGCACTTCTTTTGTACTTCAAGTTGGAGCAGTAGAGTTGTCATTGACAGCTACATCAGGAATTACATTGCAGAATGCTATAAATGCTATCTTTGCTGGTACTGCTGCTTTTGCTGCGGGTCCTCCGAGTACATTGACTATCAGTGGTGCACTTGCTGCTTTAGGAACAACAGTAACATTGTCAAGTCCTTCGTTTAATATACTAGGTGCATAATATAATTACAATAGCAAGCGAAACTATACTTTTCTCGGTGTTAGTTTCGCTTTTTACTCAGGGATTGGGGGTTGCTTCTTCACAAGGCGGCCTCCTTTATCCCCTGCGTTTATGGATGGAGAATCTTTACAAGAGTAAAAAGCTTGAAAAGAGATACATGAAGATAGTTGAATATAAAGAGAATAGAATACGTAGCAAGTATCAGCGTAGTCTATGGGTTAATGAAGCATTACTGAAGCTGGAGCTTTTGATACTTTATCGTAACATGTGGCACAAACCTATTATTAGCTGTATATTCTGTATGTCTTCGTTTTGGGGAATTATTATCTTTATACTATTACCTATTGAGCATAACTTATACATGTTGATACTTGGTATACCTGTAGCTTCATCCATATCTGTTTACACACAAAAGCTAAGAATATGAGTTTTTTATCACTTGACGCTGTTACATCAAGACTTATGAATGACCTTGTTGTTGTTTATGATGATAGTAGATTAAATAAACGTCTTGTTCGTGATAAGATACTTGTAGCCCGAAGTAATATATTATCAAAGTATTTAGTTCGGTCAATAGGCAATATTGATGGTTCGTACTTTAATACGTGTTGCTTTGAAGTGCAATGTGAACCTGTATGCAAAGGTGCTCCCATAACAGTATTACGTGGTAAGATACCAGCAGTGCTAGGTCAACTAGGTAAAAGAGGAATAAAGTATTTAGGTACTGTCGACGGCAAGACACCTTTTGAGCGTCGTGATGAAGCTTATAGTGAAATGGAAAGCTATGTTCCAGTGGGCTGCGGAAAAAAAGATGCGTACTATAATTTAGTTGGAAACAAAGCAAGTGTTTATAATACTCCAACTGATAATACTAGCATGTTAATGATTACAGCTGTTTTTGCTGACCCACTAGCTTGCGGATGTGAAGAAGAAGAAGTTTTTGTACCAGCTGACCATATTGATGAAATTGAGCAGCAGATAAAGATTGACTTATCTACATTCTTAATGCAACGTAGAATCGATAAAATGAATAATGTTAACTCTGATACATAACATGCCTACTTTAAATACAGAATACAATACAGTTTTTGTTGAAGCACAGCAAAACTACGTAACGACAGACCCTGATGGGCATAAGTTCATCATCTGGCAAGGGATGCAGTTTAAGTTTCACCTATGGGATATTGTGCCAGGACAATGCAGTTCATGCGGTTCTAAAAAGCGTACAGCTTATCTTATTGATGCTTTTGCTCATTGCTGCGAAGGAGAGTATCTATGGCCTTCTGGTAAAACTGGTAAAGCTATCTATGTATATTCTGATGTGTTCATTGAGACACAGAATTTAAAACTACCACCTATAACCCTTGACTTTGCTGATGAGAAATCAGGTAAAAGAACAGACTTATTTACACCACCATGGGAGAGAGCAATACCAAGAGAAGGAGGGGTGTGGTTTACAGACCCTTGGCAATCTCAACGAAACGAGTAAAAGGATACTGTAGCCATTACTACTTAACTAATAATCTTTCTATTAAAGAAGTTACGTATCGTGATTCACTAAATTATAAATACAGCTTTTTTGACCGTATAAAGATTAATCACTTTTTTACGGATAGAAACTGGGATATGGTTAAATATCGTAATCTTCATAGATACGTTAGAATTATGCCTTCTAAGTACATCAGCGAACGATGGGAAGATCAAGCTAATCCACGTACAAGGTTTTCACGTAGAGAGAATAGAAATACTTTATCAGAAAAGTTAGTTAAAGTCATGCTTCGTGATATGTTTGAAGATATGTTTTCTAACAACAATAGAGTTGTATTTCCGTGTTTATGGAAAGGTCAAGTTTTTGGATGGTATAAGATAGGTTTTTTCAATGAGTGGAAGCCCAACGAGTTTAGAAATCGGTCTATCTTTGCTATCGTTCCACACGAAAGAGAAGTAATAGGTAAATGGTATCCAGTTATAAGCTGTCCATTAAGTACTTGGCGTTACATTGAAAGTAAATGTAAACTAAATAAACACAAACATGAAGATATTGACGTACAAGAACGTATTGCAGCGCATCTCAGACTTAACAGACTTGGTCGACATATCCACGCATCAACCTAGACTTAAACGTTTAATTTATAAAGCAGCTATAGATTCTAAAGCAGCGTCAGCACTAATTACTAAAACTGGTGTTCCTTTACAAGTAATAAATGGTTTAGCAGAAAAGCCGTGTGATCTTATACGATTGCTTCGTGTTCATTCTTCTTTTTCTCCAACTGATACAGGTGCTAGACTAGGTGAACCCATGGAGCCGACTAGATTACACAAAAAAGGATATGACCATGATGCTACATACATAAAGCCTATAAGCACTAGGAACGGATTTATTACTATTGATTACTATGCTATTCCATTTATTGATATTACTGATGAGGATGGTAATGTATGTCAAGAACTATCAATAAGCCATGAGCAGCTTGATTATTGTGCTTATGAAGCTATCAGCATCATACTACGCGATGAATGGGCTAGGAACAAGATAAATGCTAACGTTTATCTTGTTTTTGAAGAAAAAGCAACTGATTGTTTTTACGTAGCAAAAGGTTCAATGCGAAACTTTACTATTGATCAGATGGAGTCTACTACATGGATGCTTCGTAACGCTCAGTTTTTTAATACTAAATAGATGCCACAGCCAACAGTAAATAGATTTTTTAAAGGCTTGAACTCTGATATGAGTCTTACTGATAGGTCACAAGATATGTTTCTTGATGGCCATAACATACGACTTGCTAGAAGAGAAGAAGGAACGCTATGGGCTACTAACATACGTGGTAATGAAGAGACCTTTTCTCTTTCTGATGGGTTCATTCCTATAGGTAGCAAAGAGTTTGATGGGTATTTATTTATATTATCGGTAAATGGTGCTACTGGCATTTCAGAGATTGGAAGCTACCCTGCTCCTGCTATTACTGGAGGTATCAATAGAGCATACCGACCATTGCAAAACTATACTACTTCAAACTATGTATCTCAGATAGGCGACGACTGCTTGCTTCCTGATGTTACGGATCTTGGAAACTTTACAACACCACATTTAAATTTCCAATGTGATAAACCTGCAAGAGTAGAAATAAGACTTGACTATGATGGGTCAGTTAATATATACTGGACTGATGACTTCAATCCTTGGCGAGTAGTAAATTCAGGCTTTGTTTTATCAACTGGCATAGCCAACCGACGGTATATAACTCAAGATATGGTAATATCAGGTTTTATCAATGGTATCAATGAAAGTGATAAACATCCGATAGTTAATATGATAAATACCATGCAAGGAGGTTCTTTGCGCGTGGGAAACTATTTCTTTTTTGTTAGATACACTGACTTAAACTTTTTATCTACATCATTCATAGGTCAAAGTGGCCCCGTTCCAGTATTCAATACTACTGGTCTTTCATCATCTACAACTTTTGGTGGAGAGCCTCAAGGAGTAACGGACAAAGCAGTTGATTTACTAATATCTAACTTAGATACAAGTATAGGATTCATTGAGATTGGTTTTCTAAGAGCTTACGGCAATGAACTTTTTGAAGCTTTCATTATTGACAAACGGTATAGTATCAATGGTAATACATTTAGACAGGTTCGTATAACTGGTAATGAGCCGCTTATACCTATAAGTGTAGGAGACCTTTTAGCTTACAAGCCGTCGGATGCTATATATTGTAAAGATATGGCACAGGAGCTAAAGCAATTATTTATAGCTAACACTCGTGGGATTGCACTTGATCATCCAGACTTACGTCGATTTATGTGTAGTCTTACGCTTGACGAGAGAACAGTAAATAATGGACCTGCTGATGCTATTAAAAATGATAGCACTGATAATCCTTATTCTAAAGATTCTAATGATACTGAAGAACGTGTAGGATACTTTTCTGGTGAAACATACATCTTTGCTTGTGTTCCTGTATTTAAAGGTGGATTTATGGGAATGCCTTATCCTATGACAGGTGTTGATAATTACAATAGTCTTGCTGCTAACGTAAATAAAAGTGGAATTTACCGATTTAAACGTAGTCATGAAGAAAAGTTTTGGGATGGTACTAATACATTTATAAAGAATATATCGGTAAATAATACAGCAGCGCAGTCAATATATACAACATCTCAATGGTTACAAGATAATCTTATCGGTGTGTATATTGCAAGAGGTGAACGGAACAAGATACTACTATATCAAGGTCTTAGTCTTCGTACCTATAATGGTAATATGAATCCATATCAAGGTACAAGTAAAACAACGCCTAACGTATCATTAAATACGTATGAGATTAACGGTAATATTGTAACATCTTCTGGTGGTGCCATTCAGAATGGTGCTGATGACTGGTTTGCTAAAGATTCTATACCTTTGTTTGAGCCTGCTACGTATCATTTGATGGCTCGGATAGATACACTTCCTCCTTTAGGTATAAACTTTAGAAGTCGTTACTTTGGTTATTCTCATCCATACGATTATACTAAGCGAAATGACTTTACTGATCTTCAAAGACTATCAGTTTTTTCTGTTGACTATTACATTGATAAAATAAGTGTTCCTGATACAGCTTACGTCCAGATGGTTGGCACTACTAACTACTATAATGACTGGGAACGTGAATCTACAAGCAACAATACAATTCCTATAAATAACACTAATGCTATTGCAGGATGGAGAACAACACCTACCGATACGGGGCCATCAGAAGTTTTTGATGTTACTTCAAAAATATCTATTCCTTTATTTAATAGAGGCAACGTTCAGACTTTTGTAGGTTATAATCAGCTTAATATTACTTACACACGTGATGGATTCAGTTCTGAAGCTTTTGATATTGTAGGTTGGAGCGCTATTCCTTTTAATGGATTTACAGGAAGATACGATGAAGGTCGTAAAGCAATAGAAAATGGGTTATACTATTATGAAGAAACAGCTGTGATAGCAGGTGCTAAGCAATGGAGTATTTCTTTACCAGTATCGACACCTGACTACATAGGATTATTAACAGCGCCTTCGTATGTTCCTACTTTTAATGCTGTTACTGGAGATTTTGACCATTACGTAGATAAATGGGACAGAGCTATAGTAAACGTATGTACTACTAATCCTGATTCTATTGACTATCTTGACTTGTATGATTTCAAAAACACTAACTTTTTTGCTATCGGAAACTTTCAACCTATAGCTGATTTCATGTCTATTCCTCAGCATAATTACTATCGGGGAGATTGTATTATTGCTAGAAGTTACTTGAAGATATTTAATGGAAGCGTAGAGAATATATCTACTTCTTTTTTTGATATATTATCAGGTGTTGACGGTGCAGGTCTATTGATATATGGCGGTAATAACTTTGACGAAGCTATTGAAGACTTTAAACGTGGTTACGGTTATTGGATAAGCATTGTTACGGAACAGATGTACAATTCAAACTACAGACATGAGCTAGGAAGAAATAAATTCTATCCTAAGACTAATGTTTTAAATCCGGGTAAAGACTTTTCATGGATATATGATAGTCCAGAATCATACTTTTATAACAAAGGCTACAGAGAATATTTAGGTGCTAGGTCTTGGGTTGGTATAGACTTACTACAGCCTATAAGTAATAATATGTTTCCGACTCGGATAAGACCTAGTTTACCTCATATCTTTGGAGCTGTCCGTGATGGGTACCGACAGTTTATACCTGCTGATGCTAAAGACTTTGATTATGCAGCAGGAGCTATACAAGCTATATGCACTATGTATGGTTCACTATACTCATTTCAAAACAGAGCTATCAATCTACATCCTTTGCAGGAACGTGTAACGCAGCAAGGAACAGAAGGTAGCACAGCTATACTTGGGTCTTCGCAAGGTCTTACTGATTTTAGACAAGTAATAAAAGAAGGATACGGAACACAACATAGGTTTTCAGTTATCAAAGCTGGTAGTGCATTATACTGTATTGATTTCAATAAAAGATCTATATTGCGTATTACTGGTAGTTCAGTTGAAAACTTAGATATTGTCAAAGGTGTACAAACATGGTTTAGGAAGATAGTATCTATTTATTCTACAGGATTTAGTGATATAATGGAACAGCTACCTAATGCTTTTCCATGTGGTCTAGGTATCTTTGGGGCTTATAACAGAAAGTATAAAGATATAGTATGGACATTAAGACTAGGTAATGAAGATAAAACAATAGTTTTTTCTGAAGAAGTGGATGCTTTCTTAGGAACTCACGGATATAAGCCTATCGGGTATGGAATGGTTGAAGAAGACTTTTATTGTTTTGATGGTAGCAAAGCATACTTACAAGATGTATCAGATAAATACCAAACTTTTTTTGGTGTTCTTGATAACTGGAAATTGCGATGGGCTACTAATGAAGGCGCGGAGATGACCAAGCACTGGGATAATATCATAATATCAAGTAATAATAGAATATTCAAACTTATTAAATACGAAACACAGCATCAGACAGCTGAACAGAATCCTTTTATTCCTCTTGTGCAGTTTTGGTACGCGCCTACATATCGAGAAAATGAATGGCGGTTACCAGTACGAAGAGCTGACAATGTAAAAGAACCTGAGTTGAGCATTTATGACGACTTTAGCATTGATAAAACTCCTCTTCGTGGGAGATACTTAATAACAGAAATACACTACCAAGCTGATAAAGAGCTATGGGTACGTGAAGTTATCACTTTTCATAATAATAGCTTTGTATGAATCCACCTCCTTTTGTAACTAATCCCGATGGTCGCACAGGTTATAATAACCCTGATGGTACTTTTGTAGAACTATCAAGAGCTGACTATGACAAGATGATTTCGTCAGCACAGCAAAGCGGAACTAATCCGTTGCCTTTTGACCCTAAAGGTTTTGATAAAGATGCTATGCGTACATCGCCTTTTAATCCTAACGATTACAATCAAGATGCTTTACGCACACTACCTTTAGCTCCTAAAGGTTACGATATAAAAAGCGATATACGTACACTACCTTTTGATCCTAAAGGGAACGGCTATGGTAATTCTATACCTTCTTTCATTCCTGCACCTTTGCCGACATCGACAGACCCGATTGAGATGCAGACATTGAAAGCACAACAGATACCGCAGAATAATAACTGGATGAATAACATCACTATACCACAGTTCCAATCTGGACAACCACAGATGCCATTACAAAAACCACAGCTTGCTATTCCACAATCACAGAATATACCTTTGGCTGGTAATAACAATGGTGTTATTGAAGGGATTAAATCTAATCTTAATAATGCAACTATTGAAGCTCCAGTTGATGATGGTACTGGAACAGGTAGTGGCGGAGCTAAGAATGCACTTATGGGGATGGGTGCCAATGCGATTACTGGTTTAGCGCAAACTATTGCTCCTGATACTTACGATCAAAGAGTTGGGATGAGTAAGCCTGGTCTTGGTCAGTTTGGCAATTTACAGTTTACAAGCATGGGAGCTTCACTAGGTCCTGCTGGAGCTGCTGTAGGACTTGGTGTTGATGCTGTAAAGAATACCATAGGTTACTTTAAAAACAAACAAGCATATAATACAGCTACAAACAAAGCTGATGCAATGGACTGGAGGAATAAGATGCTTAGCAATCAACAGCCTGACTATACAGGGCTTGCTAGAGAAGGTATTGAAGTTGCAGAACTTGTACCAGTAGAGCTTGAAAAAAGTGAAACGGTGATACAGCCTGAATCTAATGGTTCTTACAAAACTTTATTTAGAACATCCGATGATGGGCCTACACATGAACAAGGTGGAATAAAACTTAACTTGCCAGTAGGTGCGCTTGTATTTCCAAAGAAGTACGATAACAAGTTAAATAAAGCACTTGAAAAAGGTAATAATGAAGATAACTGGAATGAACTTGAAAAGATAAAAGACTTAATGCTTAGCAATGCGTCGAAAGCATATAAAGCAGGTAAACCATATTCATCAGGAGGTAAACAATAACACTATGAAAAACAAAACATGTGGATGTAAAAGCATGCGCTCAGGCGGCAAGTGTATGAAATGTGGCGGTACTGCTACTTATAGATTAGGTGGAGTCATACAGTATTTTACTGATGGGGGTGAAATTAAAACAGAAGATAAATCATTACCCAACTGGGGTCGCGCAAAAACACAACAAGAAATACTTAATAAACTTATTAAAGAAGATAAAAGTATTGAAAAGTCTGGAGCTTTGGTAGAAGACGACATCATAGGGCCTAAAACAATTGAAGCAATGCGTAAGTATGAAGCTAATGGTTCTTACAAAAGACCTGTGCTTTTTAGTGATGAAAACTTGGCGCAGTATAAAAAGAATGTTGAAGGTATGAATAAAACTAAAGATACAGAAAAGAAATCTACTTTAGTTAATCCTACTAGTGTTACCCAACAACAAGTAGCTAAGACTCCAGTTACTACAGATAGCAATAGTTTAGATAGTGGTCGTGCTTCAAGTGGTGGTGGAGAAAGAGATAATGCTTTAAGAATGAAGCTTGACAGAATAAAGTCTGCTAACACTAAAGATGATATAATTAAACTAGGCAAAGAACTAGGAATGGAGGAAGAAGAACAATCTCCAGTAATGAGAGCACTACAGTACAAAACTTCTATCTTACATTCAGATATAGCATCCGCGACAAACGATGGGAAACCAAACAGCGGAAATAATAGTTCTGAAAAGATTATAGCTGGTATAAAAAACAGTGTAAAAGGTGATGACAAAAGTATATTAAGCTATGTTCTTGGTGAATCCCCCGACTTTAGTTATTCTAATCCTACTAGTGTTACCCAACAACAAGTAGCTAAGACTCCAGTTACTAAAGTTACTAAAGATAGCAATGTAGATAAAGCTAAGACTCCAGTTACTAAAGTTACTAAAGATAGCAATGCAGATAAAGCTAAGACTCCATATATATATCCTACTACAGACATATATGATAATCATTATAAGGCTGTAGTTGGGCATAATAGTTCTCCTAATCTTATGTCTGGTGTCAGATTAGATCATGCTGAGAATGAAAAGTATAAGTTTGAAAAATCTAATCCAACCTACTATCCAGATGCTCAAAAGGAAACTACAAAGGACGATTTAGATTGGATTTTAAGGACTAATGCTAAAGAGGAAGCTGAAGCTAAAGCTAAAGCTAAGACTCCAGTTACAAAAGGTTCTAAAAACAGTAATTTATTAGAAGTATTTAATCCTATCGGTCGAGGAATGAAAAGCATACTTAGCGGCTTTGGTGAAGGAGCTGAGTATGCTTTTAACACAGTTAATAACTTTGCACAAAACCTTTCAAAGCCAGCTAACTATAACGCTCCTAAAGAAGGTTCAATGAGTCCTTCATTTAAAGAATCGACAAAGCCACAAGGAACAGATAAACAACAACGTTCTGCAAGTTTATACCAAGACAAGCTCAATAGTTTTCGTGAACGTGGAATGAACGACCTTACTATAGAAGAAAAGAATTTAGCTAAAGATTTAAGTGAATATACCAAAGGTAAGCCTGAAACAGCAGCGATGAAGAAATGGCTTAATGATTATGAAAAAGATTAGTGTAAAGAATAATATTGTTTCATCATTATAAACGACAAAGAATACATGTTTAATCCATATCCTACTTTAAAACAACGCAAGTATGAGACAGTAAACGGTAAGCTCACAGAACTTATTGATGATGATAATAATATGTCAGTGGCTCAACAGAACCAAGGGCAGATTATGATGACTCCTGAACAGTATGAAATGGCGCAAAAGCATTTAACTATGCCTTCTGTTGCTTTACCTTATGATGTACCTGTACAAACAGAACGCATTACTGGTAGAGGTACATCGCCTAATCCTTTTCAAGGAGCAGGAATAGCACCATCATTACCTTTTACACAAGGTGAAGGTATAGAAACAAGAGTTAATCCATTGCAAAAAGGATCAATTCCTAGTCCTGAGTTTCTAATACGTGAACCACAAGCATTACCTAATATTACTGAAGGCATAAAAGAACCAGTTGTAAAACCTGATTACAGTGGCATGTTCCCTACTTATGTTCCTAAACCCGAACTAGATCCTAATCCTGCTTTTGGAATACCAAAAACGGAATTTAATGTAGGCAGTACTATGATAGATTTCACTAAGCCTAGAATAAATAATAATCCTATTTCAGGTACTACTATTGTTGATAATACTACTGGTATTGCTAAACCTGTTTTAACGCCACCAGATCCTATAGATTCATCAGATGTTTTAAAAACTGATTCTTTTGGAAGACCTATTATTTCATCATCTACAGGTAAACCTGATTCATCTTTAGCAGAACCAGTAGTAAATAAAGCTGTTCCTAAACCTGATTCATCTATATTTACACTGCCTACTCCTAAAACTAAAAGCACTACAACACCATTACCAGGAGAAGAGACTACTACTACTACTAAAGATGAAAAAAGTAATAACATAGCTAACATGTATTATGCTGGGAAAGCTATCCTTGATGGAGGTGCCTTATTTAATAATATGGTACAAGCACCCCCACCGACAATGCAGCTTGCTACACCTAAGTATGAGCGTATGAGACTTGACCGTACACCTTTTGAGAATGCTAGAACTGATGTTAGAGAAGCACAAGTATCAGCTAACAGAGGTATGCGCGAAGGGATGTCACAAGCATCAGATCTTATGCGTGGTCTTTCGGCCGTAACTGCTGGTACTGGAGAACAGATGGCAGGCATTGGCACACAAGAAGCAGGAGCAGCATTACAAGTAGAACAGCAGAATCAACAGATAGCGATGCAAGAATCTAATGCTCAGAACCAGATTATAAACCAAGAATCGCAAGTAAATTATCAGATTCAACAAGCTGCACAAGCTAGAAAAGATGAACTTATATCCACACAGCTTGGTCGCATTGGTGATACTGCTGGAGCTTATGCTAAGTACGATGCCATGAAAGAGATAAGTAAAAGACAAGAAGATGCAAACAAAGAAGATGTTCTTGCTAGCAATGAAATACAATCAGCTATGTTTGAATGGCAGATGTCACAGAATGAACTAACTTCAGATGAATATACTAATGCTGAACTATTAGACTACAAACAAAAGATGTCAGAATCAGCAAAAGAACTTTACGGTAGTGAAAAGTATAAAGACTTACGAACTGTTTATGGAAACAATGCACCAAGCATGACAACATATACAGACAAAGCTTTAGATAAAGATTTTATGGGTAGATATAGCATGGAGTCGGAAGCTAGTAAAAACTTTGAAAGGATGTACCCTGGTGGTGCAGCACCTGATCCTACAAAGTATACTGATACCAAGCAATACGAAAAAGCACAAGAAACGTATCAAAAAGTAAAAGAGTCTTATGATGCTTACACCAACAATAGCGATTATAGAACTTTTGAAATGGAACATAGCTACTGGTCAGAAGCTAGTAAAGGTCTTGATAGAGGATTGCACAAAACAGAGTTTGCAGACCAGTATGTTAAAAGAAAAGGATTAACTACTACTGAAGGACTTTCAAAAAGGCTGAAAGCAATTATGGACCGCTCTCGACAAAATTTAGAACGTTAAAACAAAAGAAATACTTTTTTATCTTAGCAGGCTTACTTATCTTTGGTGAGTAAGCCTTCAATAATATATAATATGGCACAATTTCCTAAGTTTGTTACTACTGGTCCTACTATTGACATACCTGTGATGCCTGTGATGCGTCAAGGATTTAATCTGATGCCTTTGATTGATTCTCTTCAAAAGCAGCAAGCTATGCGTCCAGCAAAAAGTGCGGCATCGTCAGGTAAAGGAACGGATAAAGATCCTGAAATAGTAGGCACTATTGGACAAGTATCACAATGGCAACGGAATTATGACAAAGTAAATAATCAGATTGATGCACTCATGGCTTATTATGGCCCTGATGTAGCTGTTACAATGCCAGAATACCGTAAGCTAGTAACAGATAAAGAATACTTTGGAAGTCAAGAACTAAAAAACACCGCCAAAGTTAATAAGGAAAGAATAGACTCTTATGATGCACTTATTAAAGAAAAACAAGCATCAGGATTACTTCATTTAGGAATGCTAGGTCGTACAGGTAGAGCTATTTCTAATGGTGATTTATCTAGGATGCAGCAATATGCAGAAACTAATATGATGGGTTCTACTTCTGAGAATGCTCCTGAATGGATAAAGAACTTTGAATGGAGTCCGTATATGATTAGAGAAGAAGATGCTCTTGAAGAAATGAATAGCATCTTTGATCCTATAGGAACATCAGAAACAGGTTATAGCAAAGGCTGGGAAACTATAAAGGAAAAGCTTGATGGTAACATATATGGCATGTTACAAGAATACAATAAAGTCTTTGGCGAAAACAAAAGTAACTACAACGCTTTTGGAGAAGGGCCTAATAGTAATATTAAAGGTGACCAAGGACAACTAGGTGAAGCAAAACAAGAAGCTTGGAAAAGAGCTGCTCAGTTATTTAATACTGAAGATAAACTAACAGCTGGATTATTTCAAGGATTTCTACAAACGACAGTAGGTATTACTCCAGGTGCTGCTGCTGGTGATGTAGGCATAAAAGAAGGATTCATGAAAAGATCACCACAAAAAAGAACAAAAGAAGAAGAAGAAAGATTAGAGAAAGACCACAATGGGTATTATTTCAAAAGTGGTGATAGAAAAGGTGAACTTGATGCTGAACTTATGATGACTGATGCTAGAGATTATGCTGAAATAGTTGTACAAAAACACTTTGAAAAAAGAAAACTAGATAAAGCTGTTACAGGATCAGATCAAAACTTTACTTTTAATGTAATCAATGACGAAGCATATAAATCTATAGGTGCTTCTAAGAAAGTAGAAACGATGCTTCAAGCAGCAAGAGAATATCAAACATCAACAGCTACTACAGAAAACCAAGGCTTTACAGAAAAAAACTTGAAAGATTTATCAGGACAAAACGATTATGAGTTAGGATTTATAACTGAACTTATTGAAAACCCTTCAGGTGTAGTATCTTCTCCATCTACTCTTGACGTAATGGGGTCAGCTACAGCATCGGGTAATTTATCACCATTTACGGTAAAGATCGGTAGCAATGGAGAAAAGATGTATGTTCCTGCCGAAACTTGGGATGGTGAAGGTCTTAGAGATAAGATAATAGCTGATAAGATGGCCAATGGCATGAATGAAGATAATGCTATGGAGTTTGCTCAAAAGTCAATGGCTCGTATAACAAACATGTATAACGAGTCTAAATCAAAGATGGCAACTGAAGGAGGATATGGATTTACTAGAACTGATCAAACAGCTATTCACTTTCCAGCACAAGCAGTATCTGATGACATCTTTGATGCACTTGATGAAACATTGTTTTCAGGGGCAAAAGATATTGAGGGTAAACCGATGCTTAGAAACGCTGAAGGAGCACTGTTTAATCTTGACATACAAGTGGGAGAAACTGTTGCTGAAGGTTCTACGTTTTTTGGGCCTAACTCAATGGTTACTGGATATACTGGTGATTTAAGTATGAAAGCTATTTCTGTTGCTGCGAACTCAGGTTTTATTGTTACTGCACCTGTCACTATCGGAGGACAACAGTATAATACTGGTCAGTTTGTACATCTAACGAAATTAGATGGATTGAAGCCTGCTGAAGTTAAATCATTAACTGAAGGAGGAGCTATAGATTTAGGAACTGGCTTTTGGCACAAAGGTCAAGACGGTAAGTATACTACTAAAAATGTAAGACCTGATATGACTAACCCTGTAGCGATGGGAGCTAACTCTGAGAATATACTTACTATTCTTGCTACTACTGGTGAAAATGCACCATACGCGGCACCGCAGCAGTACTACTCAACATATACATTAGAAACTGATGATATGGCAAAGCAGATTAAATACTGGGGGGATAAACAAACTACTATCATGGTAGAAAGACCACAGTACTTAGAAAACGATAAAGGAGGTCTAAGATCTAAATATTACGACAAAGCAGCAGCAGAAATTAAAAA
>Ga0163155_10000670_pt1 | contig 42259 bp, 55 predicted proteins | sample OliLakLV19SP4G1_FD_148611 | JGI IMG/M metagenome (GOLD analysis project Ga0163155, IMG submission 148611) | Freshwater microbial mat bacterial communities from Lake Vanda, McMurdo Dry Valleys, Antarctica - Oligotrophic Lake LV.19.SP4.G1 | ecosystem: Environmental > Aquatic > Freshwater > Lake >... | reverse complement strand
TCCAGCAACAACAGCGAGCAGGAGCGGAGCTTCTCCCATCACCACAGAAGGCCGGATACCGACAACCCGACGCAAGAGTAGTACAGGGATCTCAACAGTTCCAGGCGGAGCATGGATTATCTCCAGTCCGACACGAGCCTAAAAAGCCACTAGATGAATCACTATCCAGGCGGATTGCTGACGCTTATGACAAACTAAAACCCGATAACTCCCGAGACCCTAAAGTCCACCGGGCTTATACTGCTCTACAGAAGGATGTAGAAAAACAGTGGGAGTATGCAACTAAAAAACTTGGTGTTAAATTTGAGCCTTGGAACAAAGCCGGGCAGCCCTATAAGGACTCCGCAGAGATGGCCTCAGATATTGCCAAGGGCCACCTATACTTCTTCAAGGGTGGAGAACCCCATCCATTTTTAGGCAAGGTTTCGCCCAAAACTGGGCACTCATATAATGAGATGTTTCGGGCTATACACGATTATTATGGACACGGCTCCGGGAGCACCTTCTCGGCCTCTGGTGAAGAACGAGCCTGGTTTGCTCACTCTCAAATGTTTAGCAAGGAAGCTCAGAAAGCCTTAACAACTGAAACTCGCGGTCAGAACTCTTGGGTCAACTTCGGCAAACAAAACTATGACGCTCACGGTAAACCTTTAAATATACCGCCCGCCCAACGCCCATTCGCTAAACAGAAAGTCGATCTACTACCCGATGAGTTTAGTGATTACTCGCAGTACAACATCCCAGCCCCCAAGGGCTACAAGGTTACTAAGGAAGGCTACTTACAAAACACTAAGACTGGAGCTATTGCCAAGACTGATCGTCAGATTGAGGCCATCCAAGCCGGCAAACCAACCATGACAAACAAGGACTTGATGGCTTTTGATAAACCTAAACCCTCTGTAAGTCCTGCTAAACAAGCCGTCAAAGACGGTCTCACAGAGGAGCAGTATGTGAAGGGGCAGGTTAAAACAACCAACGGTATCAAGTATATTGACCCTAAAAAGTATTCTGATTTTGATGGTTTTATTCGGGATATGGAGAAGTTGAACAAAGCAGATACGCAAAAGTTTTTTATCGGAGATAAACCCCCTGTTGGTTCTGGTGGTAAGATTTCCCCGATTGACCAAGTAAAAATGGCTCAAAAGTTGTGGGGAGACAGACCTAGAATTTCTCAAAAGGAAATGTCTATTAGCGATATAAAACTAGTAGAAAGACCGCTAGCACAAAAACCATCAGCGGGAAGGAACATAGATAGTAAAATAGAAGTTTACTTCCAAGACGGAAAGCATAATTTGATTGACGGTAGACACAGATTAGACCAAGCAATAGCCAATGGACAAAGAACTATAAAGGCAGATGTTTCAGGAGAAAGCCAATTATCCCAACTCCGTACAGAGTATCAGGCGGCTAAGGCACTAGTCACCCCAACCCCTGAACCTGAGCTATCGATCCCGATACCTAAAGGTAAGATAGTCAGTCCAGAAGGTAAGCTGGTAGAAACCACCGGTGTCAAGAAGGTTGGCGACAAGTACGAGGTTATAAGTGGCGATTACTACCGCAAACAAGGCTACAAAGTTGAACAGACTGGACTTGATAAAGGTGTCAAGGATTATGGGAAAGATGTTATTGCTAAAAAAGGCAACGAGACTCTTGTTATACAAGCCAAGGTTCGCGGTAAGGAAAAAGTCTTGCAAGATCGGCCGGTTCAATATCACTCAGAAGTCGTAGCTCAATACCAACAGGCGCATCCCGGCGAGAAAGTCAGAGGTGTTATAACACTTTCTTCAAAGGCTGATAAAAACACTATCTTTGATGCCCAGAATCACAACCTAGAAATCCGCTTTATAGATCGTAGTGGGAAAGAGTTTGCCAAACCCATCATCCCATTTGCTAAACAACAGATATTGAGCAAGCCAGAGCTTACCACCAAGGATCAAACCAGAATGCTCAACGCTATCCCGGTGAGTCGTCGCCCCGAGTTCTTAACTGATATAAAGAATCCTAAAAGCCAGCTATACCAAGCAATGGCAACACGCACTCGCGATAAGTGGTTTGGTGTAGCAGAGGATCATTTCAAGGCTAAGTACGGAGATGAAACCTATCAATTAACCTCACTAAAAGGCATGGCTTATAAACTAGCTACGGCTCAAAACGAAACAGCAGTTTCAAAGATCGTGAATGAAGCTAATAAGGCCAACGCCAGCATTGGTGGCCGCAATACTCTCTTTGAGCAACTGGCTACTAAGATTCAGAAAAATCCAGACTTTGCTACCAAAATAGTGACTGAAAAAAGCCAATATAAGATGCGTAAGCTACTCGATCCAGGACACAACATCTACAGTCCTGTTGAGGCTGGCACTAAGGAACGTGGCTTTATTACTACCGTAAAAGAGTCTCCGATGACTTCACCAGGCGTGGCTAAAAACGTTGATAGTAAATACACAAAGCTCAATAACCAGCAAACCCTTGATGAGGCAAGCAAGGCAGTGGGAGCTGACCAAAAAGGCAACATCCTAGATATGAAAAAGTTTAATAAAGAAGTTGAGGTTGCTAGGTTCTCCAATGATGTAGGAACCATGACTCAAGCTAAGTCAGTTAAGTTAGTGTCAATCCTTCAGAGTAAAAGTCGGGATCAAGAAGCTGTAGACATTGTTGAGAAAATGGCAGAACGCGGAACAAAAACAGGTCAAGCCTCACAAATCCTAGCAGCGTACGATGCCCTAACCCCTGAAGGAATCCTAACCTTTGCTCAAAGAGGTATAACCAAAGCCAAGCAACAAGATCCTCAAAAGTATGCCAACCTCCGCATCTCCACAGAACAGTCAAAGATGCTTAAAAAAATGGCTTTCGACCTTAGAGGGTTACAGGGTGACGAGAAGATTGTAGCTCAAAAAGAAATGCTTGACGAAATCGGGCGATTGGTTCCAACTCCAATGATCAGTAAGGCAGTAACGCTCTGGAAAGGTGGACTACTAACTGGGTTCAAGGGAGCTGTCTCCGGTAACGCAGTTGGTAACACCTCCAACGCCGTTATAAAGAAGCTATCTGATGTTCCAGCAGTAGCATTTGACGCAGCACTTTCAAAAGTTTCTGGCTTCCGTAGTAAGTCTCTTACCCTTAAAGGTATAGCTTCGGGGGGTGTTGATGGAACTAAGATGGGATACAGGGCTATGAAACTTGGGACTGGGGCTGAAGAACTAACCACCAAGCTAGACTACAAGAAAGTCTACTTCAGCAAAAGTTTTTTAGGTAGGTCTGCTCAAGCCTATACTGACACAGTGTTTGGTTTCTACTCCGCTGCGGATAAACCATTTAAAATGTCCGCGATGAGAAATAGCTTATATGACTTGGCTATAACTGAGGCTAAGAACAAAGGCTTACGAGGGGCTGAACGCGCCAAGTTTGTAAACTACACTATTAAGAACCCCCCCGACGAGATGCTTACTCGGGCAACCAACGAAGCTTTGGATGCAGTATTCCAAGACAAGAATGCAATAGGGATGGCACTATCAGGATTAAAAAAAGGTCTAGGTAAGAAAGGCCCTGTGGGGGATGCAATCGGAAATATCATTGCACCTTTTACTGGTGTTCCTTCATCAGTAGCTTTCAAGGCTTACAAATACTCACCAGCAGCTCCAGCGGTTGAAGTTTACAAAGCTATAAGATCTGCTAGTAGGGGAACCTATACTCAAGCTGGTCAGCGCGACCTAGCCGAGGCAATGGGCAAAGGGCTAACCGGAACAGGAGTGGTTGTGCTTGGTGCAAAACTCTACAATGATGGGATTCTAACGCTTGGGTCGCCTTCAGATGCAAGAGAGAAAGCATTATGGAAATTAGAGGGCAAACAACCTTGGTCAATCAAAGTTTTTGGCGAGTGGCGATCGCTTAACTATACCGGGCCAGTCCTTACATTACTGGGCGCGGGTGGAACATTTGCCCAACAGATAAAGAGCGGCAAAGACCCAGTAGCCTCTACAGTGGGGACTATAGGTGGGGTAATAAAATCAGTGCTTGAGAGTTCGCCACTTAAGGGAGTTCAAAGCGCATTAGATGTTGTCTCTTATCCCGATCGCTACGCTGAACGTTACGTTGAACAACTATCAGGATCAACGATCCCAACTATCTCAGCCGATATAGCCAACGCCACAGATCCATATAAAAGGGAAATCATGAGTGCTGGCGAGTCGGTTATGAGTCGAATCCCCGGCTTACGTCAAAAACTTAACCCCCAGCTCACGCCATTCGGGGAACCTACAACTAATCCGCAGTTTGGTGCAGGTGCAATAGTCGATCCCTTCCGCAGTAGCCCCGCAAAATCTGACCCACTGACAAGCGAGCTTCGCAGTCTATACGACAACGATAAGAGTACCGCCACTATACCCTCGGAGATATCAAAGAGTTTCTATGGTAATGATAAAGAGCCACTAACTGAGAAACAGATTTACGAGATAACCGCTAAGATACAGCCTGAAATAAAATCTGCTTGGGAGAAGATAATCGCAAGCCCAGGGTATCAGAACCTAACACCTGAGCAGAAAAAGAAGGCACTCGATCAAGTAGCACAAGATATCCGAGGCGCTCGCAAGTTTGAGACTGGTGTGCAAGGTGGCTTCCTGAATGAGAAAGATGCCAGAAAAAGCCTTGAACGTGGTGAGAGGCGTGTATTAAGAGGGGCTAGTACCGACTATCTAGGCAAAGTTCAGACTGCTAGTGGGAGTGAGGATGTAGATCCCAAAACCGCTTATGAGGATGCTTTGTCCCGCTACAACGACATGAAAAAAGCCGGGGAGATATCTGGAATCGAAGACATCCGCCAGCGCAAGCAAATCGCAACACTCCACACTAAGTCTAACTACAAGAAAGATGTGGTCGATCTATACAGCCTGAGTAAGAACGACATCCTAGACTATGTGGAGAGTGTTCAGGATGGACAAGACTTGCTTAACAACGTCATAGCCCTAGACGCCGAGCTTGGTGGTTCTAAGTTCCATGACAAGTATGGGAATGTTCGATCTGGCCGAGCAGGAAGCGGTGGTGGCCGAGGGCGAAAGGGCTCAGGCAGCTTTGTGACGACCGGTTTCAAGACGGCATCGGCATCCAAAATCCGAACACCCAAGGGGATCAGTGTACGCAAGCCTAGCTACAAAGGTAGGGCTAAGAGACTAGCCGTCAGTAAACTCCCCAAGTTATCAAGCAGGAGTCTCGCATGAGTGGTAAAATAAAGAGAGGGAAAACAAAATGACAATAGCATCAGCAATCACAACAACATACCTTCGGGCAACAGGGAAGACAACAACCCCCAGCGCTACTAAAATAAACAAAATAGTTGGCTTATTAAATTATTATCAAAGTGCTTGGGCCAACGAGAATGGGATTGATTGGAGTTCACTCTACGATCCGATGTTATCAATCGGTACAGTAACTGCTACCGATAGCTTCGATATAGATACAACTTCTATTCGCAAACTGTCCGATCGCGAAGGAGATGTAGTAAGAATTGTTTGGGCTAATAAAAAAGGTTACACTGACTACTCAATAGTCCCAGCTGACAGTTTAAAAGACTACTATGGGGGTGTAGATAAAGAGAGTCCAAGCGGACACTTTTGTGCTCGCATGGGAGATCAATTAGTTTTTAACCACGAATTTATATCTACTGACAACGAATATGGAGGGGAAATATTTATTCCATGCTATACTCACACCGATGAGATTACCTCCACTAGCACTAGTGACAATGAGGTTCAGGTTGATGATCCTAACTGGTTAGTCACAATGAGTGCGGCAGAGTATGTGCGAACCGATATTACTAGACAGGGTCAATTCCCTAACTTATTGAATGAAGCCAATGCGCTGATGGCTCGCATGAAAGATGATAACGACAACACCCAAATAACAAGAGTTAATACTCCCTGGAGCCCCGGTACTGGAACAGAAAGTGTTTGGAGTTAATGGATGTTCCAGCCTAAGACAGCCCCAGCTACACCACCAATCAAGCGCCTTTCGGTTCGTGATTGGGAGAAAGGTGTTGTTACTGCTCAATCAGATACCCGCGTTCCCCTAAGAGGGTTAAAGGCTTCGGGTAATGTTTACCTTACCGAAGATGGGACTGTTCGCCCTCGCCCATCACTTATACGCTATGGCCCTCAACCCGCAGGGAAAGTCCTGGGAGAAGTATTTGAGTTCAAAAAGGTTACTGGCTTAACGACAGAGAATTGGATGATTTGCATGCAAAGTTATGGGGTATCACGTTCACCCTCGGCATCGCGCTCACCAAGCTCATCAACGTCAAGTAGCCCTAGCGCTAGTACAAGCCCCTCGGCTTCGTTATCACCCTCGGCATCACGCTCACCAAGTTCGTCACGCTCACCAAGCTCCAGCGCTAGTAAAAGTGTGTCAGCTTCCGCATCCCCGAGTGCATCGGTTTCTGTATCAATATCCCCTAGTAGTTCAGTTAGTGCTTCATATAGCCCGAGTTCATCTGTGTCGGCATCGCGCTCACCTAGTTCGTCAGTGTCGGTTTCATCTAGCATCTCACCTTCAGCCTCAGCAAGCGCATCGACTAGTCCATCGGCATCGCGTAGTCCCTCCAGCTCACTGAGCCCTTCAGCGTCAACATCAATTTCACCTTCAGCCAGCATATCACCCTCTAGCTCATCTTCAGCCAGCCCCTCGGCTCCGAGCATCGCCTATGCTCAGATATTCATTGCTCGAGGTGAAGATACTGTTTGGACTGCTTGTACTGGTAAATACTACGATGATGATGCCCCCGCTCACTTCTTCCAGATAGGCGGAAAGGTTGTAATTATGAATGGGGTTGACAACCTGAGTTACCTGGACATTGCCAGTTCAGCAATCACACCCTACGCCTTGCTGAGTGATCCCTCCGCCCCCACCTTAACAACTGACAATGTTGGGGGTTCTGGATATAGTGTCTACTACCGGGTAACGGCTAACTCAACAGTTGGCCAAACTGCTGCGTCTTCGGCCCTAGCAGTTGAAGTAGATACTGAGCGAGACCTGTGGAAACCACCTTCGGCCGGTGGAACAGACAACGTGATCATTGCCTGGACAGCAGTAACAGGTGCAGTTTCTTATAACGTATATTGTGGCACTGTATCAGGCTTTGAGTACCTTATAGCTTCGGGGGTTAATGGTTTAGCATTTACAGATGATGGAACATTTGCCCAAGACACGACGCAATTATTCCCGACAGTCAACTCTACGGCTGGCCCAAGAGTTTCAAGAGGAGCTAATATTGGCGGTCGCGCCTGGTTGGTGGCAGATATTGACAACGCTTATAAAGTTTGGTACGGAGGGGACTTTAGTTATGAACTCGACTTCTCCCCGGCTAATGGTGGTGGTTACTTAGTAGTTGGTAATGGTTCAAAAGACTTGCCAATAGTAGTTAAGTCGTTCAGGGATGGGAAGGGAAACGCACAAGTTACAGTTCTTTGCCAGGGGACTAATGGACAAGGTAAGCGCTTCCTGTTGTCACCCGACTCAGTAACGATAGGCTCGACAACAATTACTTTTTATAGTGTTACTGAAGATAGCGGTAACGAAGGTACGGACTCCCCGGATGCGGTGGTGTCTTATAATGACTCGCTGCTATACCCCTCAAGAGACGGGTTCAAGAGTACCGGGACTAAACCGCAACTACAAAACATACTCTCGACTAACCGAATCTCCAACACCATCACCCCCGACATTGAGAACATAAATAATGATGCTATGGGCGGTTCTGTTGGGCTAGGGTTTGAGGGGCGTATCTACTGGGCGCTCCCGGTGAACTCCAATACAAATAATCAAATATGGGTGCTTGATCTCCAGCGCAAAGGGGCTTGGATGCAGCCCTGGAACATATCCGCTGATTATATGTGGCTTTATAATGACAACTCTGGTGACACCCATCAAATGATCCTATCCAACAACGTAATCTATGCTTTAAGTTACTCAGTTAAAACCGCCGATGATGGGGTGGCATTTACAACTAATGGACAGACTGGGCAAGTTTACTTTAGCGAGGACAAGCGGATGTGGGTTCAACTATTACAGGTGGTAGTTGTCATTGCTAACCCTCAAGGGCATCTAAGTTGGTTGGTTACAGGCAGAACTGAAGACGAGAATGTTCAAATCTTAGGTGAGCCAACTACATTCATTGCCGAGGATGGATCTGAAGTCATAGGATGGGGTGAGATAAATACCAAGATGGTTGGCTGGGGACGTAACGGCTGGAGCACAGTTGGAATAATCCCCGAAACTATAGGCGCATCGACTCAAGAACTTATTGTAGAGGTTGATGAGGAGATTCAGTGGGCTTCTGTTGGGTGGAACTCTAATACCGCAGGGGTGGATTATGCCATCTCGGATATTATATTTGAGTATATCGAGACTGGAATTAAGGACTTACAATGAGTATAATAAAAAGAAAGGGAAAATAAATGCCAGCAAGTGTAAATGATAAGATAACAGACACAAGGAACTCCGCTCGTCCAGTAACAACAACAGTCACAAGCTTACGGAGCGCGGCGGGTACGACACTAGCATGTCAGAGTTTAACTGGCTGGCCTACAGCCTCTAAGGTGCATTTTGTAACTTACCAACTTAATTCGAGCAAAACTGTAGTGGCCAACACCCAACTAGATTGTTATGGGATAGTTTCTGGTAGTAGTATAACCAACCTATCGATTGTTGATGGTACTGATGGCGGAAACTCTGTTGGTGATTATGTTGAGATGCTACCCACAGCAGGGTGGGGACAAGACCTCTCCGATGGCTTACTGGTGGCGCACGATCGGGCTGGTACACACAAATCGGGGGCTACTTATGCTTCGCCAGCATTTAGTGGAACTGTAACTGGAACTTATACTCTCGGGGGCACACCTACTATTGCCGCCGGGGCATGGCTATCCGCAGTTTACCCCATAGGGAGTATCTACACTTCGGTGGTTAGCACAAACCCTAACACGTTATTTAGCTTTGGAACATGGACTGCTTTTGCAAGTGGTCGAACTCTAGTCGGATTAGATTCGGGGCAAGCAGAATTTGACACGGTCGAAGAAACTGGTGGTGCAAAAACTCATACACTTTTAACCGCTGAAATGCCAGCTCATACTCATGGCTTAAAGAAGCAAGTTAATTTAAACTTTACTGGTTCAGGGCTAAACCCTATCGGCGATGATGGCGCATTTGGTGGTGCGGTAACTGACACTACTGGTGGCGGTGGCGCTCATAACAACTTACAACCATATATTGTTGTGTATATGTGGAAACGAACTGCTTAATAGGTAATTGTAATGACTACTAAAGACTTCTCGAGGGTAAAAGCGTAATGGACATATCGCAAACAGGTAGCTGGGCAGTGCTAATTATTGGCGTAGGGTCGCTGGTGGTTTCGGGTACTTTATGGAATGTTATTAGGGCTTACAAGGAACGCATTAAACAGTTAGAAGACGATAACAAGGCTTGCACAGCACTGGGTGTACAGCACGGCAAGGATATTGCTGTGGTACAAGCTGAACTAAACTTGGTTCGTTCTATACCACTAGCAGAAACTGCTAAGTCATTAAAGAATATTGAAGCAACTAACAAAAACATACTTAAGACCCTTGAAGAGTCAGCAGTTATACGTTCTCAAGAATCTCACGGTTCTGGGCAATTAGTTAAAACTAAGGAGGTATGATGGCAGAATGGATTGGCTCACCAAATTATAGTATAGGGCGAGGTGGTAAGGGTATTGAAATGATAGTATGCCATTGGATAGTTGGCGAAGTAGCTGCTGCTGATGCAGTTTTTACTAAAGCTACTAGCCAGACATCAGCCCATTATGCGGTAGGTAATGGAGTGGTGCATCAATATGTGCAAGAAGGTAATACCGCTTGGCACGCTGGCAACTTCGATATCAACCAAAAGAGTATTGGCATTGAGCATCGTGGTGGTCCGAGTATTCCAATTAGCGAAGCCACTTACGAAACCTCAGCCAACTTAATAGCAGATATTTGCCGAAGATACGGTAGACAGTTTCCACTCCGGCCGCATCGAGATTTTATAGCGACAGCCTGTCCAGGTACTTTAGACCTGAATAAGCTGAATAATATGGTAACTAATAAATTGAAAGGGAACGAGAATATGACACCAGAACAAGAACGGGCTTTATATGTAAACATATTAGGTAGAGAACCAGAGCCAGGTGCTCAACTAGGACAACGAGGTGCTTACCAGTGGATAAATGATGCTACTGGCGAGATTACCGCCCAGCGTAAACAACTATCCGACCAGGTTAAGGTGTTGAATAAACGTATTACCGAGCTAGAGAAGCAGGGTGGCGGTGTGAGTAGTGAAACAGCTAACCAAGTAGCTGAAACAAATAACATCGTAAAACAAATATGGGCTAAAGTTAGTGGTATTTTTAAATAGGAGGAATGGTATGCAACTAGAACCAACCCCATTAGACACAGCCCAATGGAAAAAGGTAACTAGAGCCTTAGCTTATTCGTTCATATCAGGCTTTGTGGGTGGTCTAGCACTAGGCTTAACCAACTTTCTAAACAACGGTGCATCTTTTGACAAGAAAGCCCTCACAGCCTTAGTAATAGCTAGTGTGGTAGCAGGTCTTAATACCGCAGCCGTAGGTGTAAAGCAAATATTTACTGAACCGGGCAAGTAATTCTAGGTATCGATCCACCAAATATGTCCCACCTATATATTGAGGTGGGGCTTTTGGTTTTATTCTATATGCTAATATCCCACGCTACTAAAAAATAGAAGGAGTATAATTATAGTTAGTACCTTTATAGGGGGGATATGGCTACAGTCCAGAAATCTACACCGCCACCTACCAAGAAGCCTCGATCAAGGAAAAAGAGGATCGTCTATGCGAAAAAGAAAGGTTGAGTGCCCGATATGCCACCGCACGGATCAGATAATCGTCTCGATGTTTTATTGGCTATACTGTCATCACTGCTCAGTTACGGACTCGTGGTGGTACACCAATGGGATTCTCTGGTCAAACACAATGGGAGAGATCGTTGCCATTCCAAGATGTCTACAAGATGCGAGAACGCCTGGCGAGGATCGACAAGAGCCTTGCGAAGCTATACCGCTACAACGCTCAAATCGGTCAGAAGATCAACCGAATCCAGCGTGAAAGGTCAAAGCTAGTTCAGCAACTAGAAAAGGAGGAGGTGCGTTGTGGAGTCCGAGATCCCAGTGGAACTCCTGGTGCGTGAATTACACGGTATGGAAGTTGAGCTTCAAATCCTCAGGCAACAGCACAAGACGGTCAGTGACCGTATCGTTGAGCTGGAGCATGAGAGGTTCACCCTCGACTGTAAGATCCGAGCAATCGGACAGTTGCCCCTATAAGGTACAAGCCCCTGAGTAATCGGGGGTTTTACCTTTTATCTAAGAAGTCTTCGTCTATCGGTTCATCATCAAAAAATGCCGAGCTAAATATAACTCCGCGCTGATAACCCACCTAAATGCAAAACAGCCCACAAGGGGCTGTCAAAATCTATATACGTTTATCTTACTTGAGGGTAAGGCATATGTCAACCCTGTAATGGCATTTTTTCTACTTCACTCCTTATAAAGGGTGGCTTTGTCTTCGACGCTTATATTATTCATAATGTGCCCTTTGCCTTTATGAGGGTAATAAAATACCCAGCAGGGTTTCTAATCGCTTGAAAACGTAAAATCTTCGAAGATTATTTTGTATATAAAAGAAAACAGCCCCCAGGAGAAGGCTGTTCTTATTAGTTTATATATTTATATTATCATAGTTTTTTTAACATGTCTAGCCCTTCGGGCTGCGTATGCACTTTTGTTCTATTTGTCTGCTTCCCCTCCTCTTAAGCCGTTTCCTTGTCTAAGCAGTTAGCTTTCTTTTACTATACTGGTAGTTATCTTTCTAGTACTAACTATGATTTGCTTCAGACTGAGGTATCCGTATTAAGTTGTCGGGCTAGTAATCCTTACAGGCTCTTTTGATACCCCTGTAACATCTACTAAGTGATGCTCCTGGTAAAACTTATAAATTAGAAGTTAATTGGAATTATACTCCACTTATTAAAATGAGTAAAACTAAATAGCCCCTCCGGAGGGTTATAATAAAAGTATGAGCACGATTAAGATAGATAAGGCCGACAAAGCCTTCAGCCTATACATAAGAACTAGGGATAAGTGGCAATGCCAGAAATGTCATAAAACGTATGCCCCACCAACCGCAGCCTTGCATTGTAGTCACTTCCAGGGGCGAGGGAAAGAGGCAACAAGATTTTACCCAGATAACTGTGACAGCCTTTGTTTCGGTTGCCATCAATACTTCACCTCTTATCCGGCGGAGCACTACTTGTGGCAAGTCAAAAGAAAAGGGCAAGCCAAGGTCAACGCCATAATATTGCTATCTCACACATATCATAAAAAGGATCGCAAAATGGAATTTATAAAGTCAAAAGCCCTACTCAAATCTCTTGAACAAGACACAGCGTAATGTTATACTAGTTACAGTAAGAAAAAAAGGAGGACTATGGCCGGTACACGCGAAGGGGGATTGAAAGCCTCCAAAACTGTTAAAAAAAGATATGGCGAGGACTGGTACAGGGGTATAGGAGCGGCTGGAGGGGAGAAATCCCGGGGCGGTGGCTTTGCTTGGGCTAATGAAGAATACACACCTGAAGACCCTCGACACCCCCGCCACGCTGGGTCTAAGGGAGGAAGAAATAGTAAGAGAGGAGAAGCAAAAGAATGACTGGCTTTGATGACTGGGCCCCAGATCAAGAAGTACGTTATGAGTTAATCGCTAAAGTTAATGATGTGGTGGCTTTTAAGGCTACCGACTATGATCCAGAGATTATCACTAAGTCTATCGCCCTAGCAGAAGAACAGGTAGCTCAATTATTAGAGGATCAATGGAGAGATGCCGAGCCTGACGCTGATGCCATAGTGGAGGATATGAAGAATGATCAACTCTAAACTCGAACCGGCTATTGACACACACATTAAAAGACAAATCCGCAAAGAATATGAGAAAAAGAACCTTTTACATGAGCCATCAGGCAAACTATCCGCTGGGTTGCTCGGGAAACCGCTTTTGGAGCGCGTTCTACATATTATTGGAGTTCCAGGCAAGCCACACGATGATTACACGTTAGGATTGTTTAGGCGTGGTGATATGGTGGAAACAGATATGTTACATTTACTAGAACCAGACGAAACTCAAGTTAGGGTAGAGTATCAGAATACCATTGGTTATATTGACGCTATGAAGGGTGGGGTGATTTATGAAGTTAAGTCAGTTAAAAACTCCCAGGTGCAATACCTCGACCCCAACAATCCCAAAACCCGCAAGGGAGCTGATGGCAAGATGAGCAAAGTTTACAATGGTGTCAAGCGTGGCCATGCTTTACAGGGTGGGTTGTATGCCTTAGCCCTAAACAAGCCTAGCTTTGTGATTATTTATGCCAGTGCTGATGATCTCCAATTACTACCTCATGTAATTGAAACTGGTGAAGTTCAGGGGATGATTGAGCACGCTATCAAAGAAACCTACGATCAGCTAGAAAGCCATGAACTCCCCGAGTGGAAATCTATTGAGCCTTGGCAAGAGAATTCCCAATACTCGGGCTATCCTGACTGGATGACACTAAGTCCAACCGAAGCCATGAGTAAGTTAGAAAATTTATACCCGCAATGCGCAGAAAGGTTAAAAAAATGGAAAACATCGAGCAAATAGTTGACGATAACTTTAGGAGTGGTACTGGAAAAAAAGGACAACCCTGGAGCTTAATGAAGATAACCACCAACACGGGCAAACAAGCTACAGTATTTGCCCCAGCCCAGATTGGCGATCCTGTGGAACTAGAATACAACGAGCAATATAAGAGCTACAGCGCTAAGGTTATGACCGGGAAGAAGATGGAAGCGGTAGTCCAAGAGGAGAAAAAGGAAGAACAGCTCCAAGAAATCAACGATAAATTGGACAAGATTCTAAAGTATGTTGAGCCACAACAGTCCGAAGAAGAAATAATACCATTTTAGATGGAACCAAAGAAAACAGCCGAGGATATAATTGTAGGGATAGACAACCTGATTAGACAATCTTACCAAGAATGGGAGAGTCCTGAAGGGTTGAGCAAGATGTTGATGGATCTTGCCAGTTTAAAACTTGGCTTAGGTTACTGGGTAGCTTATGCCTCCGACCAGGAGCGTCAAGCTGATGGAGAGTTAAAGATAATGCGAGAGAAATTAAAACTTAGCTATGTGGACAGTGGGATGACTGCTACTAAAGCCGACGCTAAGAAAGTCATTGAGACCGAGGAGATGCAGAAAGGATACAACAAACTAGCCTATAGTAAAGAACTTTTTAGAATAAAACATACCGACACACAAAGCATGATAGATGCCCTCCGGACTAGGATCAGCCTTATAAAGGGTGAGATTAACCAGGGATAAAGTATATTGTGCGACATAGGCATTATAAGTAGAAAGTGGTAGTTTATACCGCTTATTTTTGTTGTTGAACATAAGTATTGACAAAGCGTAGCGTACTGTGCTACACTCTCTGTGTAATAAGGAGTAAATAACAATGGATAAAAAAGAATATAGAACAATAGAACAGTTTGAAGAGATTGTTGAAAGTATGACAAACGGAAACTGGACTCAAGCTGGCGAGGAGTGTATAGAATACGGATTTTGGGCAAGCGATTTGCTGAAGGCACTTGAAGCGGTTGACTACATTGAAGAGTGCGGACAACGGTGGTGCGAGTTAGTCAAAGACTTTGTAACCCTTGCCGAGTTAGCTCAGAAGCTACGTAATAACTAATAAGGAGTAATAAAATGAGCATAACACTAAGGCAATGGGCTAAACAGATAAATATTGATCCTGTAGACCTTACAGGTGATGAAGAGATGGCAATACAGTTGCTAGATGAAGATATCACAGGGCTAATATTTTACGAAGATCTAAAAAACCAGTATTAAATAAATTTAATAAAGGAGTAATAAGATGAATTATCAAGAATACCGAACAGTAGAGCAATTTGAGGAGATCGTTGAGAGTATTACCAATAATGATTGGACACAAGCGGGCAATAGGTGTATAGAATACGGATTTTGGGCAAGCGATTTGTTGGCTATGTTTGGATCGATTGCCTACATTAAAAAATGTGAGCAACGACAACACGAGCTAGTTAAAAACTTTGTTGAGCTTGCCGAGTTAGCTCAGAAGCTACGTAATAATAAATAATAACTAATAAGGAGTAAGAAACATGAGAAAACTGAACAGAACGACAATAAAACCGGTTCTGAAATATATAGATGGTTGGGATAGTGATATACACTCATTGAACACGCCGGGAGCAGATTTTTATGAGTTTACGCTAGATGTGTATAACGGCAAAAATAGCTGGCAAGGCGGTTTTAGCTGGGGGCTAGATGGTTGTTATAGTAATAAGTATGATAATAACTTTGAGATAGTAAGCTCTAAACCGAACGAAGCGTATGCTATAGATCTAAAAAGTAATAGAGTGTACGATCTGACAACAAGAAAAGTAATATTCACGGCATAACTAAAAGCTTGGCGATCTAGTAAAAACAAAATCTCTTGAACAAGACACAGCGTAATGTTATAATGGTAGAAACAATAAAAAAAGCAGGAGATAAAGAAAATGAAAGGAAAACATGAAGATAAACGTACTCAAACACTTCTCGAAAGGTATGGGAAAGATTACTTCTCGAAAATCGCCAAGAAAGGTCACAAGCCGGGTCGTAGATACCCTTTTAGTGACCCAGAATTTGCCAAGAGTGCTAGATCTAAGGTACAGTCGCGTAACTCAAGTGATGTTAGCAAGGCAAAGCCTAAAAAAGTATAAGAAATGAGTGAACCACTCAATCCGGTGAATTGTACACACAAACACTACTTAAAAGAATGGATAGATGGAGTGTTATACGCCCGGTGCGATAATTGCGGAGCAGTTCATAGGGTGACAGAGGGCGAATGGCCTAAGAGCTGGGCGGTAGCAGGTGATGAAGATGAATAAATATAACGAGGATTACACACAGGGCGAGCGATCAAATAAAATACTAAACTGGGTTTTAATCGTTTTAATATTCTTAGCGACAGCAATGATAATTGTAGTTATTTACAATATCAACGACTTGGCTAAGTACACAGAATGTATTAACGCAATTGAAGCACCCATATGGTGTGGGGAGGTTAAATGAAAATATACAAGACACAAGCAGAAGTAGAGAAAGACATAACAGATGGTGTACTAAGCATTAAGGATAGCGTTACGTTTGAATGTTCAATATCAATAGATGCCGACATCGCCGCTTACGACATCAGAGCTCACGACATCAAGGCTCGCAACATCAACGCTTACGACATCAACGCTAACGACATCTTTGCTCGCAACATCAACGCTTACGACATCAACGCTAACGACATCTTTGCTAGCGACATCAACGCTAATGACATCGTTGCTAACGACATCGTTGCTGACGACATTAGCTACCAAGCACTTTGTCTTTCATATAATTATATTAAGTGTGCGTCAATAACCCCACGACGAACTGACCACCAAGAGCCAATCTGCTTGGATGGCAAGCTAATACTTCCACCAAAAGAGCAGACCAGTAACCCTAAAGAAATTACTATTGATGGTGCTGTTTATGTACTTAAAGAGGGAAGTAAAAGATGAGTAAGTTTGATATAGGAAACTATGGATATTTTGATAAGTCTTCGCAAGAACCAAAATATGACCCAATGGGTGTTGTTTGTCTAGTTTGTGATGAACCCTTAGTATATGGTACTACAAAAACAATAAGCATTAGGGCAGACGATTTACGCTCTTGGTTTTATAGGGTTCACTCAAAGTGTTCTAATAATCAAGAGCCTACTGAAAGTTTATTGGATTACCTGGATAATGTTAAAAAGCCCCGTAAAGAGTTAGACAGGTTCTTAGCATGAACATCTATCAGGCAGCTAAGGTTCGTGAGCTATATAGAACTGGTATGGGTCGGCTAGAAATAGCGAAAATATTTAATAGTAATATCCAAACTATTTCTAATATAACGAATAATTGGTCGCATATAGCAATAGGTAGTCGTAAGAATCAATTTAATAAATATAAAAAGGAGGAAGTAAGATATGAGCAAGACTGTAGCTGATGGTTACACGATTCCATCTAAAGACATAGAAGAACTGATTGCAGAAGCAATAGCAGAATATATTGAGCCTTACATAGTTAATTGCGTACAGAATAATGGTACGTCAACCTGTAAAAATTGCGGACTAAGCAGGCTAAAGGAGGAAAGTAAAAGATGAGTAACGCCACCAAACCCCGAGCTGATACACTAGATGATGGACTATACAATGGTGTTAGTGATTTAGCGATAAATGATGCCACTATCTACGCCCATCTACATATGCAACAAAAGTCAGGTATGAGCGACCTGCAAACAGCTATAGCCCTTATACGCTCACTAGAAAAAGAAAAGAAAACATACTTCAAATATGCACAAGACGCAAGTGCGTATAGTATCCAACCAACAATAAGAATGAGGGAAGATTTTATACCTCCACTTACCCGATGGCAACGGATTAAGATATGGTTGATGTCATGACCCCCAAACCCCAAGCTAATCGAGGAGGAAGTAAAAGATGAGTAAGGACTACACAGAAAAGAAATGTTGCGACAAATGTTATCACGATATTGAAAATGGAATTGTATTTACTATATTTCAATGTGAAGAATGTCCGTGTCATAAAGCAATCGCACAAGCCCTAGCAGAAGAAAAGGCGAGGGTGGTGGAAAAGGCGGGTAATTTAAGGAAAGAAATAACTCACCCACAATTTGCCTTATATGAAAAAGGCTACAACCAAGCCCTAGACGACATCCTCTCCGCCCTAGACAAACCATTAACAGATAAATTAATCAAGAAGGGAAGTAAAAGATGACTAAAGAAGAACAAGAACTATTAACGGAGATTAGAGAACATCTCAATAGCTTGCATACAAAATGGGCAAATGACCCAAACAGAGATGGACATCATAAGTCTAATGAAGGGTATATAGGTGTTACTATCTGGTATCCTAACTGGTTCGAGTCAGAGGATTACTTAGAAGACAAACCAGAAGTAAAATGTGAAGTGTACTCATACTTGTTTGGACATCAAGGACTATACGAATTTGATAGCTTGAAAGAAGCCTGGCTAGAGGTAAAAGGTTGGAGTTACGAAATCGAGGAGGAAGTAAAAGATGAGTAAGGAAAGAAGAATGGTCAGTAGTTTCAGTACAGAACAACTTTATTGGATATATGAGATGACATCAATGGATAGGTCTATATTGGCTATTGAGCTAGATTGGAGACACCATAAACGACAGATAATGAGCTTGGATTTACACCCGCTTAATAATTACGCCAAGAAGGGAAGCAAAAGATGAGTAAGACTATAGGGGAGATACAGGAACTAGTTAGAAGCATGATAGACGACGTTAATGGTCGTAGTGGTGCTGACTATTTGAATAGTGAACAAATGAAAATAATCGAAGAAACTGAGCAAGCTATAGAAGCCCTGATTGCAGAAGCAATAGCAGAAGAACGTGAGAGGGTGGTAGTAGATTATACAGACTTTCTTATTGAGTATAGTTATGTAGACTCTGATGTTTACGCTGAAGAACCAAAGGCAGTTGAAAGATACCTCACCTCACTAGACAAACCAACAGCTATTAAACTAAAGGGAGAATAATGATGAGTAATTACATATTTGTAGACTGTGAAGCAAGAGGTACTAGTCCTGTGAATGGTGTAATGACCGAATTTTGTGCAGTTAAGTACGACACCAAAGAGACGTTTTATGGGCGTTTGTTTGAAGCCACCCCAGACCCAGAGAACCCTGCTATTAGTATTGTTGGCGAAAGAGTAGCAGATGACCTTGAAGTAGCACAGAAGTTCCTAGCGTGGCTTGAAGGCGTTGGGGGTAAGAGTCGACCAATATTTGTTAGTGATAATGTAGCCTACGACTGGCAATGGATTTCAGGTATGTTTGACCGAGCGGGGCTACAAAACCCATTCGGACACTCTGGACGTCGTATTAGCGACTTCTATGCAGGAGTTGTCAACAATTTCAGCAATACCCAAGAATGGAAGCGATGGCGTAAAACTGTTCATGACCACAATCCAGTCAATGACGCTATGGGCAACGTCGAGGCCTTTGAAAAGATACTGGCGTTAGCAAAGCAACAGAAAAACTCGCCCAAACCCCAAGCTAATAAGACTATAGGGGAGATAACTAATGTTAACTTTGATAGTGGCTGGACAGCCAGCCAGAGCGGTGAGTGCTGTGACAAATGTGCTATGAGAGACGAACATTTTGATGGCAGAGCGGACGCACTAAAAGCTATATCGGCGTGCCGCAATCCTTTCCAGTTGAAAGAAACTTGCCAGTGCCACATACCCCACCGAAAAGGATATAAGGCTGGCTTTAACGAAGCCACCAAAGCTATAGAAGAACTGATTGCAGAAGCGTACAAAAAGGGCTATGTGGATTGTGGCATAAATAAGCTAATCGAGGAGGATAAATAAGATGGGATTTTTAATAAACCCTGGTAGTGGTGGTATTGCCACAGGTGAAGCGTGGGAAAATACAGAAGAACAGGCTCGTATCAATGTCTATAAGTGGTTCTACAAACCTTTGCTAAATGAGGGGTATAAAGATATTGAGATTATAAACCTACATTTACAGGATGATGAAGGGCGTTGGCAGTTCAAACTCCGTCACAACATCACTAAAGTAGAGATACCTATTGAATGTCACGGCATAACGGACTTAAAAGCTTACACAGAAGAAAACATTTTTGGTGCTAGAGTTTACTACAATGGTAGTTCAGGCTTTGACCCCGAACTTTCTGACTTTTGGGCTGATGGTTTTGTTCCTGTCTTAACCTATCAACCCGCAGCTATAAAGAAAAAGGAGGAAGTAAAATAATGCTTTGTTACAAAGACATAACATTTTGTGCAAGTACCGAACATAAACCAGATTGTGATAGGCGAGTTACTAAAAAGCTGGAAGCCGAAGCTAAGGAGCTTGGACTACCCCTAGCCTGTGCCTACTTTTGTGGGGAGCCAGAATATGAACAGTCCGGAAGTTCTTGCGTTGAGTGTGGTGAACCTACCAATAGAGTCAACAAGAAGAAGGATTTTTGTTCCAGCGCCTGTTGGCAAAAACACCGGTGGTACAAGGATCACGGTGGAGTCGGAATCAAGTGCGAGATCTGTGGCAAGCGCTTCCGCCGGGTCGGGAGACATGTATTCAACTCGCACGCTATGACAGCCCGGGAGTACCGAATAGAGTTTGGGCTAGATGTTAAACGCGGCCAACTAATGCCGGATGACCGGGAGAATATGGCTGAACACACTAGAGATAATGGCACAATCGAGAACCTTAAGAATGGTCAGAAACACTGGTTCAAGCCCGGGGAGAGCCACAACTACCAGCGCTCAGAGCAGACTATTGCCCGGCTCAAGAAGCAATGGGCTTGGGCCCGAGAGTTATCACCGGCCAACAAAAAGAAGCTAGACTGAACAGAGCGTACAGTGTATAATAGAACTACCTTAACAACTTGAATTCTGCTCCCCTACTAAAGAAAAAGGAGACAATTATAATGTCAACAGCTATACAATCGTCAGTGGACTATTCAAAGTTCAAGACAATCAGAGGCAACAGAGACATCAATAAAGCTCATATCAATCGACTCGTAGGGGCATACAAAGAGAACACTGAAGCAATCAAATACAATCCAATTTTAGTAAATGAGGATTGGCAAGTAATCGACGGTCAACATCGCTTAGAAGCGCTCAAGATCCTCGAACTACCAGTCTACTTCATCGAACATACCGGGCTAAAGCTCGAGGATGCCCAGAAACTTAACTCATTAGTTAAAACCTGGACACCCAAGGACTACGCTCATTCGTACGCCGAGAACGGCAGTACGGACTATAAGGTTTACCTAAATGTTGTGGAGAATTATCCATTCGGACACAACATTATAGTAGCTTACCTAGCCGGATCTGGAGTCTTTCCAACCGTCACAATGTTCCGTAACGGGCTATTTAGGGTAGGTGATCTAAAAGACGCCGAGAAGAACCTCGGAAGACTAATGGAGTGTCAAGAATATTATGTGGACTATAAGCGCAAAGGCTTCGCTGAAGCTATCCTAGTAGCTTTGAATACCCCCAAATTTGATTGGAAGTGGTTTCTAACTCGGCTAGAGACACCATTTGCCAAGCAAACCTTGTTACCATTCGACAGCAAGGGCGCGTACTTAAGAGCTATCGAGGAGATCTACAACTACAACTGTTTAAGTAACAAACAAATATATTTCTCAACTAAGGTAATGTAATAACTGGGGAGCAGAATTCAAGGTATTTAAGGGTAAATTAAGGGGTAATTTAAGGGGTAATTAAGGGTATTCAATGGTATAATAGATACAAAGGACTAAGGATGGCAACAAACAAACTCTTGAAGGTGGGCAAAGAAGCCTTAACCGACACGGAGAAACAACAAGCTGTAGCATTATGGAAAGGCAACAAACGCCAACGAGCGATGATGGAGTTCTGGCTCACTCCGACATCAGAAACCTTTGGAAATGCCTATAGAAGTGGACTAAAAGCCGGCTTCTCTAAGTCATACAGCGCTAATATCACTCATTTAGCACCCCATTGGCTATCGGAATACATTGACCGGCTTAATTTAGACACAGAACATATTAAACAGGGCATTTATCAACTAGCAACAAATAAGGATATAGATAGCCGATCACCGGCAGATACTAATCTCAAAGCCTACGAGATATTATCAGAGATACTAGGTCTTAAAGGTAATAAGGCAGGTACAACAGTAAATATAGTTCAACCAATACTCGGTGGTAGTTCAATTAAGGCTGAAGTAGTAGATAAGCAATAGAATATATAACTGATACCCCTAACTCCCTATAACCCCTTATAACCTCACTTACAACTCACTTACTATCGTTTATAACCTCTTACAATCTCTTACAATCCCTTATGACCTCTTACAATCGTTTAACCATACAACCACATAACGCGTGTAGCATGTCGCACATTGTATATTGTGCGACATAGTTAACAGGTTAGGGGAGCCTATGATCAGGGTATTAAGACCCCATCTCTTCTATACATACCTGTTGGGTAGCTCCGGCTACCAGATCCAACAGATATACCCACCCCCCCTTTGAATCCCAATAAGGAGTCTCTAGGATGTCTTCATATAAGGTGTAGCTTGCCCTGTCCCCCCCACTATAGATATCCCCGTCTTAACCCTATTCCGTAAGGTAATGGCTAGATATAACGTAATAACTAACACACGCTAACCGAGAAAGTGCCAGAAAACAGGGGGTTATACCAATTATAGGTATGGTATTACAGGCTAATTGTACGATCTAACCTGTTGGCTATTGACAAAAGTACCCATTGTATCGATAGCACACCGAGAGGGCATACACCCTGTAAAATATAATGTTACGCGCGTGTAGTTATACACGATTAGTTATCGCTACACGATTAGTTATCGCTACACGATTAGGTAATGGTATAATAGAAACAAAAGGAGTCCTTGGTGGGTGAGTACAAAGCTGTAACAGGAACAAATAAACTTTTAGCACTAAAGAAGCGAATCAAAGCCGTAGCCGGCGGAACCTCGGCCTCGAAAACAATTTCGATTCTTTTAATTCTAATAGACAAGTGCCAGATAGCAGCTAACAAGAATGAACAGTTGCTAGTTTCAGTTGTGTCAGAATCATTGCCTCACCTTAAACGTGGTGCGATGCGAGATTTTATAAATATCATGGAGGGACATGGATACTTTAAGGAGTTTCAGTATAATAGGACTGATTTTAGCTACAACTTCGGGCCTAATGTGAAAATGGAGTTCTTTGGGGTGGACTCGCCCGACAAGGTACGCGGGCCCCGGCGTGATATCCTATTTATGAATGAGGCTAATAACTGTCCGTATCATTCCTTTGATCAGTTAGAAGTTCGCACCAAGCAAGAGATCTGGCTAGATTGGAATCCAACCAACGAGTTTTGGTTCTACTCGGAAGTTTTACCGTTCCGGGCTGAAGATCTCGACTTCATCACCCTAACTTATAAGGATAATGAGGCTCTAGATGAGAAAATCGTGAAAGCAATCGAAGCCCGCAAACACAACAAGAGCTGGTGGAAGGTCTATGGGCTCGGGCAACTCGGCGAAGTGGAAGGTAAAATTTATAAGGATTGGGCTATCATTGATAAAGTGCCGCATGAAGCCAGACTAGAACGCCTCGGGCTAGACTTTGGTTATGCCAACGATCCAGTCGCCTTAGTAGCGCTCTATTCGTATAATGGGGGGTATGTCGTGGATGAGTTGATCCATCGCACCCACATGAGTAACCGTAAGGTGGCGGATTACATCAACTCCTCAGCGCTGACCAGTGTTCTAGTGATAGCAGACTCCGCCGAGCCAAAGTCCATCGCGGAGATGCTTGAGTATGGAGTGCAGATTATTGGAGCTCAGAAGGGAGCAGGTAGTCGTAACCAGGGAATCCAATGGGTACAAGAACAGCGCATGAGTGTTACTAAGCGTTCCACAAATGTTATAAAGAGTTATAGGAACTACATGTGGAAAACTGATCGCGAAGGGTTCGTAATTGACACCCCCGATCACGATTTCTCTGATGCAATGGACGCTATCCGTTATGGCTTGGAGTCGATGCGCCCAAGCAAGGATGAAAAGAAAATATATAAGAGTGGCAACATTGTGGGGTTATGGGCATGAAATGGATTGACTTAACACCGGAGTTATCTAAGGAGGGTAGAAAAAGAATGAATGTTGGGGAGGTGTTATTTTTTGGAGAACCCAAACCCGATGGAACCCAACTCAAAATAATGCGCAAACACAAGGGCAAAGTTTGGGCTCAACAAGTCTATATGTATAGACCTGGCGAAGTATTTGTGGAGGACAAGGAATGATGCAGTTTGGTACTGAACGTTCTATTCTCACAACTTATTTTGATTCCAAGATAGTCAAAACTACCAAACACTACAGGATCAGGATTAAGGTTCGGAACGCTCAAGAAGAAATGACAGAGTATATCCGCTTCACACAGGAGATCACAAAGTTCAAGGAAGAAGGTCGTCTAATAATAGAGGATGACCAAACTTATGAACCAGCTTTTATAATAAAGTACCCTAAAAAGAACATTGATGGCAGTTATTTCATTATCAAAAACTATTGCATTGTTGTATAATAAAGCGTAAACGAGTTACCAATACCAGAGGATCTCAGAAAAAGGAGATATGGCTTATCAGTTTTTAAAACCAGAAACACTTGTAGAGACCTTTCGGACGAGTAAGAAATACACCGAAGGATTAACTGACAGATTCCCTGAGTACGAACGGATCGCTAGTAATAAACCCCATAGCTCTATTCCCAAGGAATACCCCAAGACTACTGACGGCACAACAGCCTCAATTATTCGTAAGACCCCCCATCGAATCATCCAGCAACTTCCTACCGGGAAGGTTAAGTCGGCTACTGAAGATTGGTTAGCCGTAATAGCTGAGTTTATTTATTATAATAAGATCATCCCCAATGCCAATGAGGATTATGCCCTCTTGCAGAAGTGCTGGAGTGTGGTGGAGCGCTTCATGACTTTTGGGTTTTGCCCAACTTACGCCCCGTTCGTGGAGCATAATGGGTACTTTTGCTCGGATCTCCGCTTAATATACTGGGGAGATGTGTTCCTTCAGCCGGGTAAACTTAGTGATAGTGACTCGAAATATATTTTCATACGCTCCTGGTGGCAGACTGCTGATATTGACGCTCTAATCTACACACAAGAAAAGATCGAAGCCAAGAATCGCACTTGGGATGTGGATGCGCTCAAAAAGATTAAAGATATTGTGGTTAGTAAAGATGAGAAGTCCAAAACTCCGGCAGAGCGGATGCAGAAGGTTGACGAAGCTGGTGGTGTGGAGTTGATTACTGGGTTCCAACGTGGTGTTGGTGCAAAATTCTATACCTTCCACATGAACAACGCTGGCTCGGCCTCCAAGCCTGACTATGAGGGGACAGTTTGTCGAACCAAAGACAACAAAGATCCCCGGGGCGAGTTGCCTGTATCATTTGCCTATGGGGATATTGATGGATCTAACCCGATGGGGCGCTCAATCATCGAGTTAGTTGGTGGGTTACAGAATTTGATGGATAGCGAAATGCAGATGTACCAGTATAACCGGGCCCTCCAACTTAACCCTCCTCTAATCAAGAGAGGCAACTTCTCCAAGAACAAAATTAAGTTTGTACCGAACATTATCATTGATGTTGGTAGTGATCCTAACGCGACTGTCGAGCCACTTGTCGTTGATACTACCGCATTAGCTAACTTCCCTAATAACTACGGGTTAATGAAATCGCAAATGCTTAATCTGTTGGCTTCCCCCGACACAAGTATTAGTTCCGATGTCGGAAACCCTGGGTTTTCTAAAACACCGCAGGGCGTGGAAGCCAGTAGAGCTAACCTTTCAGTCGATGATAATTATACTCGTAAACAGTTTGAGACTTGGTTTGAGCGCTGGAGCGAAACTGCTATAAACACCTTCTTTGCCGAGCGTGAAGGAGTGGAAGAACTCCAGCTTGATGAGCAAACAGCTCGTAAGTTAAGGAAGCTAATTGAAGATGGGAAGTTCGACCCCAGCTTACTTAGTGAAGACAATAAAGTGATGATTGACTACTCAAGCGCTACTGAGAAGCTAAAATTCGAGGTGGATGCTTCAACCTCCAAGGTTGAGGATGATATCAAGAAACTAGAATCACTCCAAGGACTGACCTCCTTGCTCGCTAAGACTGACTTCTTAAAAGCCCTTGTCCCACCCGAGAAGCAAATGGAGCTATGGAACGCTATTGTGAGCACCTCTGGAGTTGGCGATCCTAAAGATTTGATCCTGACCGACAAGGACAAAAAAGAAGCAATAGAGCGCCTAGCCCAGCCCCAGGATGACACCAGAGAATACATAAATGTTAATTACAAAGACCTCCCCGAAGATGGCAAACGTCAAGTTGAACAAAAAGTAGGGCTTCAACCATCACAAGCAACTTCACCAGTTGAACGCGCTATGGACATACAGGAGAAGCAACAACAACCTCAAGTCACACCGGAGCTAATGATGAAAGCCGATCAACAAGCTCACCAACAAGAGATGGATAAGTCTCAGCTACCAACACCGCCCACAAGTGGCGGGCCTGAAGATCAGCAGATCATAGCACAACTAAAACAAATGGGAGTGCCTGACGATATAATCGGGCAAGCTTTAGCCTTGATCCGTAATGGGACACCAATCGAAGAAGTAATGCAGATGATACAGCAAGTAATGAGAGGGGGACAATAATGGAAGAAGAAAATTTAGTACCTAACACAGGAAACTATTTTAATGGCACTGAACCCACAAAACAAAAAGTAGCCCGAACTAAAGAGAAGGCCAATACCCTTCAAGCACTCCCAGTCTTAAAAGATCTACTTAAGAGACTAGATGAGCGGATTCAGTTCTACGGTTCGATCGAGGCTATGCCCGATGAAGTTAAGACAAGCCCGACGAAGTTTATGAACTGGCATAATGCCAATGAACTAACCCGGGCTAATCTGATAGCAGAGAAGGAGTATATTGAAAGTTTGTTAGAAACCCACGCGAAGGGCTTATGACTTAGGTTGTTGCGCTCTGTCCGTCCAAAAAACCTACCACCAGGTCAAAAAGACGGGCAGATCGGAGTAACTTAAAACTCCCGAGTCGTCACGCATAAGACGTTAAAAGGAAGGAACAAGAAAAATGGTGGAAAAAGAAGACGTAGAACTCAAGGAAATAACACCTAACGAGTTTAATGGGGATGAGCAGGATGACCCCAAGGCTGAGTCGTCAACAGTAAAGGAAGAAGCGAAAGCTGAAACCAAAGAACCTGAAGTGGAGGTTGAGGAGTCTAAAGACGAATCAGAAGAAACAGAAACAGAGGGTGAAGCCGAAGCAGATGCCGAAGCAGATGCCGATGAAACAGAGACAAACAAGCCACGCGGTGCAGAGGAGCGTAAGGATCAACTTAACACAGAGATTAGGGATCTAGTCTCACAGCGTAACCAACTTCGAGATGAGGTAACAAAAGCCAACTCCGAAGTTTATCAGCCCGCAACTGAAGATGAGTTGATTGATCAGGGGTACGAAGCCACCGATGCTAAGATTGAAGCATTACGACAGTCGATTGAAATGAAAGATTACAACGACAAAGTCGCTGAAGCCCAACTAAGTATCAGTAGTGAATCACAACGAGTCCTAAGCGACTTTGAGTGGGCGAACTCTGAGAGCCCGAACTATAATAAAGAATTAGCTGATGAAGCCGCTGAGTTTTTGCAAGCTAATCTAATATTAGATCCTAACTCGGGACAAGTAATTGGCTCCAACGTGTCACCATATAAGATATACAAAACACTGAACAAGGCTTCAAGTATTAGTACCACTAAAGGACAAATAAAGGGCCAAGAAGCTACAGAGAAGATGTTGGCTAATGCCGATAACTCCTCAACTACGACTTCTGCTAAACCTAAAGTTGATCCCTTAACGGAACTATGGAGCGAAGAACTTTAGAAAAAAAAAGAATAAAAAGAAAGGAAATAAAAAATGGCACAAAATTATGCAAGTGCAACACTCGATCAAATTGACGAGCGATTACACCTAGCCACAAAAACCGCCGGGATAGTTAATAAGGGCGGAATCCGCTTAGACTTCAACGGCAAAAATAGTGTAACTATTTACACTGTGAATGTTGTTTCTGAGAACAACTATGTACGATCTGGCTCAAACCGCTTCGGGACACTGAACGAACTTGGGACAGGGCAACAGACTTTCACGCTAAGTCAAGACAAATCATTTACCTTCAGCGTTGACCGAGGAAACTTGGAAGATTCGATGATGGTGCAAGAGGTTCACAAAGCAGTTAAGCGACAAGTTAGTGAAGTATCTGTACCGAATACAGATATCTATACACTGGCACAAGCTCACGCTACCGCACTAACAGCCAGTCAAGGAGCCACCGCTGCGGTAACTAGCTCTAACGCTTACCAGAAGTTCCTAGCACAAAACGATGCTATGACTGAAGCTAAAGTCCCGGAGACTGGACGATTTTGCTTCATGTCACCAGCTACTTACAGCATGCTCAAACAAGACACAACTTTTATGCGTTCATGTGATACTACGATGGCTGACCTTAAAAAGGGTATCATCGGAAATGTCGATGGCGTTACTTTGGTAAAAATACCTAGTACCTACCTACCAACCAACGAAGTCTTCTTGTTCATCTGGGAAGAGGCTTTGATCCGCCCCATGAAATTCAATAGCACTCGAGTCCTCACGGATGTTCAAGGTATTGATGGTGCGGTTGCAGAAGGTCGCCGATATTACGATGTGTTTGTCCCAACCAACAAGGCTGTGGGCATTCGTTATCACCTATCGGCATAGAATATAAAATCTTAAAGTTAAAGGAGTCTTAAAATGGATGCAAGCACAATACCAAAGAGTCAATCAGGCGAACGCACCGAAGGTGGCACTGAGAATTTGCCTGGTATTTATGTTCATAAAGAGTCTGGCGCAAAGTTCACCACTTCTGAAGGTGATGCTGGGGTGGTTCAGGCGGATGCCCTCAAATCACCTGTCTGGAAGGATGGGTGGGAGCGAGTTGGCAATGTTCCAACTCGGCTTGAACAGCTTGAATTGCGTCAGGCTCAAGAACTAAAAGATGCCAAGATTGAGAAGAAAGAAACAGTTCCAAGTAAATAAAAGAAAGGAAATAAAAAATGGCAAATCCAGCAAATACAACAGCTTATGTCGGAAACGATGGAAGGCTATGGGTGGATGTAACAGAAGTTAAGACACTTGTCGCAGCCGATGTAGGTTATGTACAAAATGTAATCTACACTAATGCTGTAATTACCCTCCCAGCTACGGCTGTATCGGGTGTGTGGACAATCCGTAATGGCGGAGTCCCACAGACAAATGGTGCAGCAGGTACAGGTGATGATGGAAACTTGATTTCTGTTGACCCTAACGGCTCAGATACCATCATCGGCTTAAATGTCGCTGACGGAACCAGCGCCGATGGGAAGCAACTGAACAACACCGCCACTACTGCTAAGATTGGTGACGAAGTTACTATTCAAAGCACAGCCGCGACTAACGGCCCGTACCTAATTGGTATGAAGGGTGTTTGGGCTCGAGAAGCCTAATCCCAACCCCCTAGGAATAGCACCCCTTCCAAACGGGAGGGGTTGCTATAACAGGGATATGATTGATATAATCAAGTAAAAGGAACACAAAAATGACTAGTCGTTCAAACACATACGATATAATCGCAGGACACGGGATAGAAGATCACGCCAAGATTAAGTTTGGAACAGGCAACGTAGCTGGAACTGCTGGTGCATATACATTATTTAATGTAACAGGTATAGTAGCTGTAAAAATTATTGCAGTTTGTGAGGTAAACCTAGCCGGAGCCTCAGCCACACTAGAAGTAGGCACAGCAAAGACTACAGCTGGACTTATCGCACAGACCACAGGTACAGCCATAGGCTTAAATGAAATATGGCACGATGCCACACCTGACGCTAGCGTGGAAGTCTCAACCGTAGTAGCGGAGAAAATAGTAACCGATGACATTATTTTAACTATTGCAACTGCTCCAGTAGCATCTGGGACAATCAAGTTTACAGTTTTATGGAGGCCAATCAGCAATGATGGCGGGGTATCTTCAAACTACGCAGACGTGAGTACGTCAGCATCACTATCACCCTCAGCTTCAATTTCACCTAGCTCATCAACCTCAATTTCACCTAGTGCTTCTATAAGCCCAAGCTCATCATTAAGTCCATCAAGTTCAACTTCGGCTTCTGTAAGCCCTAGCGCATCGCGCTCACCTAGCGCATCGCTATCACCTAGCGCATCTAGTAGCTCGAGTGCTTCACCATCGCCAGATTTCTTATAGGAGGATATCATCGCTAAATTAGGAAAAACCATCAACAATGTGATAAGAGGGGACACCCGAACTGTGAACCTAACGTTCTTAGCCTCAGATGGATCAACTCCCATCAACCTAGCCGGAGGTACTGTATATTTTACTGTTCAGAGTAGCTCCGATCCGACAAACGATGTGGCAAACTTGAAATTTCAAAAGACTGCTACTAACTTTACAAGCCCCTCGACAGGAAAACATACTTTTACACTTACGCACACAGACACAAACATTGATTCTGGGACCTACTGGTATGATGCGGAGTTTATAGATACCTCGGGCGGTTATGTTTCTAGCTACCGAGGCAAGTTCATCGTGCAAAGTGATATTACCCGCACTTAAGAAATGTGATAAAATAGGGAATATTATGGTGGTGAAGTCTACAATCAAAATTTACGGGTTGGGTTGGGTTGGCAAAGCGATGCAAAGCCTGTTTCCTCATGCAGTAGTCCATGATCCTGAACAGGGTTTCATGAATAAGGCAAAGTGTGATGTTGCTTTTGTTTGTGTACCTACCCCCAATAAGCAAGATGGCTCACTTGATACTTCAATCCTTGAGGGGGTGGTTAAAGAAGCCAAGGAAGATCTAATTATTATTCGCTCGACCATAATGCCAGGGACTTGTGACCACTTAGAAGACAAGTACGAAAAGCATATTGTGTTTCAGCCGGAGTACCTCGGTGAGACCACAGCCCATCCCCTATCAGACCAGGGGGCTCGCCCATTTATGATTATTGGCGGAGAAGCCGAGAACAGGCGTAAGGCAATTGAAGTTTATCAACAAGTTTACAATGCTAACGTGAACATCCGTCAACTCACTAACCTAGAGGCAGAAGTTGTGAAGTTGACTGAGAATAGAGCCATAATGTTCAAGGTCGCACAATGTCAGGAACTATACGACGCATGTGAAGCTGGTGGAGTGGATTATTACAATGTTCGACAGGCAGTCTATGGAGACGACCCCAGGTTTGATTTATGGTTTAGCTTTGTTTATCCAAACGATCGCGGGGCAAACTCGAAGTGTATTCCGAAAGATGTTTTTGGTTGGGCATCATGGGCTGAGAGTTGCGGGTTTGATCCAATACTAACAAACAGTATGCTGAATTATAATACAAGGTTAATCCATGATGGTAAGTATAGTAATTAGCTCAAGAGTTGATCAGTACCTCCAAAAGACAGTTGATGATGTCATGGACAAGGCTGAAGGTGAGGTGGAGGTTATTGTTGTTCTTGATGGGTACTGGCCCGAACCTGTCTTGAAAGATGACAAAAGGGTAACTGTTATACATCATGGGGAAGTTCACAATAACTATGGAATGCGCCCGAGTATTAACCTTGGTGTAGATATCGCTCGAGGGGAGTACATATTCCAGATTGACGAACATTGCATGGTCGATCAGGGATGGGATCTCAAGCTATTAGCCAATACGGAGGATAATTGGGTAGTAATACCTCGACGCAAGCGCTTAGATGCCGAGAACTGGTCGCTGGTGGAGGATGGGCGTCCAGACATAGATTACATGTACATCGATTACCCCTACGCCAAGCCCTACGATAAGACTCAAGGCTTACACGGAGCTGAAGACCGTCAGCGTGGTAGGGATTGTAAAGATGTTAAGATTGATGATGTGATGACCTGTCAGGGTAGTTGTTATTTTCTGAAACGAGACTACTGGTATGAGTTATTCCCTAATGGGCTTGACTCGAATGAGTACGGGCCATTTACTCAAGAGGCACAAGAAATCACCAACACTTGCTGGCTCTCTGGCGGGCGGGTGGTGGTCAACAAGAATACTTGGTACGCCCACTTCCACAAAGGCTCTAAGGGCAAAGGCTACGGATTCTCAACTGAACAATATAAGAAACACGCCGAATGGAACGAAAAAGGCAGACTATATTGCATCGAGAAGTGGCTGAACACTCAAGAGTATAAATACGACTTTGACTGGTTGCTTAAAAAGTTCTGGCCGGTTCCTGGCTGGCCGGAGAACTGGAAGGAGCAGGTCGAAGTGGATCGAGAGAAAGACTACTCGGTTCTAGGCTACAAGGATGACTACTGGCTATCTAATATGAGGAAAGGAGTCGAGAAATGATTGTTGGACATGGCGATATCGCAAGCGTATTAAAGGATCGTGAAGGTTTCTGTTTCTTCGCATCGGGTGTCAGTAACTCCGGCGAAACCCGGGAGTCGGAATACATACGCGAAATAGAACTGCTCGCGTCGCAGGACACAAGCCTACACCTCGTGTACTTCAGTTCGCTGGCAGTGCTCTATGGGGACACCCCCTATGTGCATCATAAGCGGGCTATGGAGGATACGATCAAGCGTAGCTTCCCGAGCTACACAATCGTACGGATCGGCAACATCAGCTTCGGCAATAATCCACATACCATCATCAACTTCTTAAGGGCAAAGATCAACGCCGGAGGGAAGTTCGATATTCAGGATGTTTACCGCTATGTGGTGGATGAAGCCGAGTTTCTGTACTGGATTGGCCTGATTCCTGAATGGTCGTGCGAACTCAACATCCCAGGCCGTCGGCTCAAGGTGAAAGAGATTGTGCGAGAGATAATCGAGGGAAAACTGTAGAACGTCCTGAGCCACGACCTGAAACTGGCTCAAATACTAATAAAGAGAAGGGGACTATGGACACACTAGCATTTATTGAGAATAAGTTTAATAGGATTAACGAAGGGCTACCAGTCCAGATACCCAACGTGGGCCGAATGGATCTGGTACGCTGGTTTAGAGAGTTAAACTTCCAGATAGGAGCCGAGCTGGGGGTGGCCCAAGCCGAGTTCTCAAAAACTATCTGTGAGATTAACCCTCAACTCAAGCTCATCGGAGTAGATGCCTGGGCTCCCTACAAAGGATATACAGATTACACCAAAGAAAGCACATTTAACACGATGCACGAAGAAGTCGAGCGTCGCATGGCCGAGTACGTCAAGCGAGGTAGGTTTGAGGTTATAAGAAAGTTCACCGAAGACGCAGCCAAAGACATCCCCGATGGATCGCTAGATTTTGTCTACATAGACGCCAACCACCAAGACCCTTGGGTTACACAAGACATCAACACTTGGGCTCCCAAGGTACGCAAGGGGGGCATTGTAGCTGGGCATGATTATGTTCGAGTCAAGCGAGTGGAGTGGGCGGTTAAAGATGCTATCCAAAAGTACACCCGAGATAATAACATCGATCCTTGGTTTGTATTGGGATCAGACGCAGTCGTTCCTGGCGAAGTTAGAGAGGGGTCAAGGTCTTGGATGTTCATACGCTAGTAGTATCTGCTAACCTGGGAGGTTTTGATAAACCAGTCCATCATGCCAAACAATCGATGAAGTGTGACTTCCAGTTATATACAGATGCTAACTTCCTACCCCGGATGAATTCTATGACTCCCCGGCTACAGGCTCGCATACCTAAAATGATGTCATGGCAAATGAATCCTGGTTATGAAAACTACCTGTGGGTGGATAGCTCATGCAGACTATCCCACAAGGACTCAGTTAAATGGTTTTTAGAACAGCTAGGCGATGAGGACATAGCAGTGTTTAAGCACCCGCAACGCAAGACTGTACAAGCCGAAGCTGACTACCTCAAAGAGCGCCTGGCTAAGAAATGTCCGTACATCACACCGCGCTACGAGAATGAGCGCATCGATGACCAGCTCGCCGTAATTGATCCGATGGCTCAACTGTTCGCGTCAACTGCTTTTATTTACAAGAACGATACACCAGCTCGCGATGCTCTGACTATCTGGTGGTTACAGACTTCGCTGTATCACTCTATTGATCAGCTATCGCTCCCATCAGCAATCGAACACTCCGGAGCCACTTACAATGTAATAGAGGAGGACTACACAAAGTGTAAGTATCTCGAATATGTAAGGAATAAGAAGTAAAAAAAATGGATATCTCCGCAATCTACTATACCGCCAATCGAATCAGCGATCATTTTGCTGAGAACACCCAAAGACACCTCTTAGAAGCCATTGGCGAGATTCCCCTAATCACAGTCTCTCAACAGCCGATGCACTTTGGGCATAACATAACAGTCGACTTTGAACCTAGTCATTTCAATATCTATCGGCAAGCACTGATCGGGGCCAAGGAAGCTACTACAAAATACATCGCGCTATGCGAAGATGATGTTTTATATAGCCCTGAGCATTTCAAGTACCGACCTAAAGGAAGAAAGTTTGCCTACAACCTCGGAGCATGGTCGATCTATACTTGGGGAGATCCGATGTTTAGTCATAAAGGAACAGTCAGAAAGAACCTAAACTCCTTAATATGTGACAGGAAGCTTTTTATAGAGGCTATGGAGGAGCGCTTCACGAGATACCCTAATGACGAAGCTGATGCTGGTCTATGGGCGGAGCCATCCAAGTATGAGCGACAACTAGGCGTAACAGTTAGAGAGAGTGAGGTTTTCTACACCAACCCCCCTAACATAATATTCTCACACCAGACCGAGCTGTCATTCTCGGGGCTAGGGACACGCAAGCGCCTCGGAGAGTTCAGGGCTATTACTATTCCCCACTGGGGCTCGGCCTCTGGTATAATCGAGCTATACAGATGAAATACGACCTCAGCATACTAATACCAGCACGCAGCGAGATGTTCTTGGCAAAAACGGTCGAAGACATTTTAGAGCATCGGCGTGGTAAAACCGAGGTAATTGTCGGGCTTGATGGAGCCTGGGCTGATCCTGGCATCACCGACCACCCCGACGTAAAGATAGTCTATGTGTCGGAGTCTATCGGCCAACGCGCTATGACTAACAGGCTGGCTCGACTGTCTAAGGCCAGATACCTTGCTAAAACCGACGCCCACTGCTCATTTGATGAGGGGTTTGATGTCAAGCTCATGGAGGCTATGAAAGGACACGATAACTGGACTATTGTACCTACTATGCGCAACCTACACGCTTTTGACTGGAAGTGTATGGATTGTGGGAAGAAATATTACCAGGGTCCAACGCCAGGTACACGCAACGGAATCGATAAGTGTGAAGACTGTGGAAAACTCAACTTTAAGCGTAAGATCTTGTGGTACGCCAAGCCTTCACCTCAGTCTAAGAGCTATTGCTTTGATAGTGAACCACATTTTCAATACTTTAAAGAGTGGAACAAGCGCCCAGAAGGCCAAGGGGACATCACTCCTACCATGAGCTTGCAAGGTAGCTTCTTCATGCTTACCCGGGAGAAATACTGGGAACTAAGCATTTGTGACGAGAGTTTTGGTAGTTGGGGATCGCAAGGAATTGAGGTAGCCGTTAAGACTTGGCTCAGTGGTGGTGAAGTCATGGTATTGCAGACTACCTGGTATGCACACATGTTTCGTACTCAAGGTGGGGATTTTAGCTTCCCCTACCAGCAGCAGCAAAGCAAAGTCGAGGAGGCTAAGTCTAAAGCTCGGACATTATTCTTCGAAAACGCCTGGCCTCTACAGAAATACCCGTTATCTTGGCTGATAGAGAAGTTCTGGCCTGTGCAGGGGTGGACTAAAGAGCAACTTGAAGCTCTTAAGTTAGTACCATTACAGGAGACCATCTCACCTACTAAGGGGATGATCTACTTTACCGATAACCAGTTAAAGCTAAGAATAGCCCGCCCGGTTCAAAAGCGAATCAGGGAGATAAGCAGAGCTAAAGGAATGGCGATTGTTAGTGCCTCACTTAAGCCAATGGATAATATGGGAACTAATATACATATTAAAGAGAAGCGCGGATATCTAACTATGTTTAAACAGATCCTATCGGCACTCGAAGCATCTACAGCAAGCATCATATTCTTCTGTGAACACGATGTACTATACCCGCCTGAACATTTTAACTTCACGCCTCCTGATCGAACCAAGTTTTATTATGATCAGAACTGGTGGAAGGTTCGTCCGGATGGTCTTGCGATTCACTGGGACGCCGATCAAGTCTCGGGTCTGTGTGCTTACAGAGACATTTTAATTGAACACTACAAAGAGCGAGTAGCCAGTTACAATGAAGCCACATTTAAGCGTAGCTTTGAGCCTATGAGTCGGCGCGGTTCTGTTGCATGGAAAGCCTCAGTCCCCTACATAGACATCAGGCATGATAACAACTTGACTGGAGACAAGTGGAGCCTTAAAGATTTTCGAGATAAGAGCACAGCAACCAATCTGGAAACAACTAGAGTTAAGAATATCCCTGGTTGGAGCGATGAAGACTTTGAAGGTATAATAAAGCCATAAAACTAAAAGGAGTCTAAAAAATGGCTGACTCACCAAGCGCATCACGTTCACCATCGGCGTCGCGCTCACCATCGGCGTCGCGCTCACCATCGGCGTCGCGCTCACCTAGCGCATCGCGCTCACCTAGTTCGTCTTCGTCAAGATCATCTTCGCCATCGCGCTCACCAAGTTCGTCTTCGTCAAGATCACCATCGCCTAGCATATCCGCTGGATCGATGGACACAGTATTGATGATGTGTAGTGGCGGTTCCATGACCACCTCAACTCTGTACACTCCATTACAATGTACAACGGGTCATACTTGGAGTGTTGCGGCAGCCAACAGACAGTCGGTAATGCCTATAACCGGTACACTTAAGAATTTATACATCGAAATAGGTAATCCAACTGGAGCAGGTACAGCTCGCACAGTAACAGTGATGAAAAATGGTGTCGCAACCTCGATGGTGGTTACTATTAACGCCGGCTCAACAACAGGCAATGATACAAGTAACACAGTTAGTTTTGTAGCCGGAGACATACTCCAGTTTAGGAATACAGTAACAGGTTCCCCAACTAGCAGCACCGTGTTCCGAGCAACAGCCATCGTAACCTCCGATGCCAACAACGTGAGCATGATCACAGGAACATCTACCGCCTCGATGTTTTTCAGCACCCAAATGGCCCTACATGGTTCAAGTGTGACAGGTACAGGTCATGCAATACATATACCAACCAACGGCACAATTAAGAATATTTATGCCTATTGTGGTACAGCTCAATCTGGTGGCTCGATGCGAATAGGCTTGGTGCTTAACGGCGTAGCATCTAGCGCAATCGTAACTATAGCTGATGGTAGCCAAACAGGTAGCAACACAACAGATGAAACGCGCCTAGAGGTATCGGCAGGAGATACTTTATATTGGGACTGTCTCGCTGCGAATAATCTTACAGTGATAACCCTAGGTGTTGAGTTTGATCCTTATATAAATGGTGAGTCGGTTCAAATACAAGAGCCTCAGACAATAAGTTCGTCTGGCCTTGTGTACTTTGGCCCTAATGGGGATTCGATAAGTGCCACTGAATCAGCAGTAAGCACACTTGTCACAGCTTGTGTGATCAGAAAATTATACGGTTATACCGGAATCTTGCAAGGTGCTGCTAAGTCTTACCAAATACAAACATCAGTAAACGCAGTGGCCGGAAACCCTTTGATCGTCTGGAACAATGAACTTGGAATAAAAAGCGACACAACAAATACAGTAACAGTCACAACAGGACAGACTGTATCTTCTCTAGGCACTCCTACTGGTTCGCCCCCGGCCTTCAATTATAATGTGAGTTTTGTAACTTATATTGAAGGTTCATCACCCTCGGCATCACGCAGTCCCTCGGCATCGACTAGTCCCTCGGCATCACGCAGTCCTAGTTCGAGCATTTCAGCTTCAACATCACCAAGCGCCAGTGTATCACCCTCGGCATCACGCAGTCCCTCAGCATCGGCATCAGCCAGTGTAAGTCCATCGGCATCTGTTAGTGCAAGCGTAAGTCCTAGTTCATCGATCTCAGCTAGTGCATCACCTAGTAGTAGTCAATCGCCATCAAGCTCGGCCTCGGCATCAACTTCACCGAGTGGTAGTGCTTCTCCTAGTTCCTCAGCATCAGCTTCAACATCGCCAAGCGCATCGCTATCACCCTCAGCATCGGCATCAGCCAGTGTGAGTCCATCATCGAGTGCGAGTGCGAGTATTAGTCCTAGTTCGAGCGCATCACCCTCGGCATCGACTAGTCCCTCGGCATCGACTAGTCCCTCGGCATCACGCAGTCCCTCAGCATCGGCATCAGCCAGTGTGAGTCCATCATCGAGTGCGAGTGCGAGTATTAGTCCTAGCCCAAGCCAAGAGATACGAGGTGTAGCCGATGATATCTTAGCCATTAAGAGGGTTGATCAAATATTTACCCAACAAGCTTTGGCAACTGAAATCACGGTAAAAAAACTATTTGATTCAATCGTAATTATAGATACCGACTCGACTGTGTCAGGATCAGCCACGATTGCCGATGAGATAATAATACAAACTCAATCTGATGATATAAGCATTACCCAACCACCAACCATCGATCTCGCCTTGGTTGACTAAACATCGATAGTAAGCCTACAATTAAAGGGATTGGCAAAGGTGAATACAAAACACCAGCTACGCTTCAAAGAGCGATACCAAGCCTCTGAGGATTATCATATTTAATCTTGGAGAAAAAAAACATGACACCATATACAGAAGGCAGAATTGTACCCCAGAACACAGCAGCTAATAGAGACGCGTTCTATCAAACAATAGGATCATTGGCTGGCCGGTACGGGCCCAACGATGTCAACGCTCTAGCACAGCAATACTCAGACAATCCATTTGGAGTTTCATTTCAAGAACTTCAGGGAACCTTTGCTAACGGTGCTAATACTGGGCGCGCTACTACTGGTGGTGGTGGTGTTGTTGACTCCAACGCTCTTAGAAGTTTTGACCAGTCCATCAATAATACCCAGAGTGCTATCGATCGCTTAGGATCTCAACTCAACTCTGGTTACTCCGGGATCGATTCATCCTACCAAAATGCTATCAATCAACTACTAGGTGGCAAGAACCAGGGCGAGCGCAATTATGATGAGAATGTTAAAACAACTCGAACTAACTATATCGCAGGTAAGAATACGGTTGGCGCTAACGCTGGGTCAACGTTAAACAGCCTTCAAAGATTGATGGGAGCTAGAGGAGCTGGTGGGAGTAGCGCCTACGAAGTAGCTGGGCCACAAGCTGTCTCGCGCCAAGCCACACTACAGCGCAATGATCTATCCAACACTTTCGGGGCTAACATAAAGGGTCTTGATCAAAGCTGGGGAGACTTCATGCAAGGGTATAATAATCAAGTAAGTGGTGCTGGACACCAGAGAGATCAACAAAAATCTGAACTACAGCGACAGATCGACAACAACCGAGCCTCATTACTCCAAAGCCTTGCCCAGTTAGCGGGACAGCGAGATCAGGTGGCTGGTGGTAACGGAACAGGTGCTTCTCAACCATATCTTGATCAGGCTAACTCCATATTAGACAGAACCGCGAACTACACCACAAGCCCAATCAACTACTCAGTTGAAGCGTATAAAGCCCCAAGCCTATCATCTTACACGACCAATCCTAACGCTGCGCCAACCTACCAAGGGCAGAAATCAAATACCGATTACTTTTCACCCTACCTTGCAGCTTTACTAGGCAAGAAACAAACTAACAAGACAGGATAGCCCCAAAATGGCATCCCTTTTAAACTGGTTTAAGAAACAGGCTGAAGGCGTTGTTGCTCAAGTCAACCCCTGGGATAATGGGGCTACTTATAATAATGTAGTCAACCGACCCCAAGCCCCCACTCCTGTCCAACGACCCCAACCCAACTTTGTGAACCAAGCAATAGGCGGGTTCAACCGAGTAGCCAACAACGGAATCAACCTTGTCCAACGGAATTTGATTGAACCCATCCAGGAAATCAATACTCTATCCGATATTTCCTCCAGGCTAACCCCTGAACAAAGAGCGGGGCTAGCTCAAAGTGATCAAGGCAGAAAACTCTTAAGAGATATTGACACCATTAAGGTTGCTAAGAACAACGCGCTTTTAGCAGCAGCACTTCCGGGCCCGACAGCACTCGCTGCGGTTGAAGCCCAGAACCCTGAGCATTATCTAGTCAAAGCCCAGAACGCCGTAGCCAAACAGATAGCCGAACCATCGAATCAAACATTCATGGGTGGACGCTTGAGAAATGCCTCGAACCTATTAGCTTTTGGAGCCAAGATTAACCCTGGGGCTATAGCTCAGAACTACCTGGATGGCGGACAAACATACAAAAGAATTGATGAGGGAACAAGAAACATCAAAGAAGCTATAGCGCCCGAGGCTGGTAAGGCTAACTCTTTATCGCCTACCCGGGTTGAAGATTACAATGATATACAGAAATTATCTCGAACTGCTGGTAGCATCCAAGGCCAGATAGCCGAACAAGCTCTACTTATGAAGGGAGCCAGTTGGACTGGAAAGACCGCTGGGTCGCTCGCGGGTGGGGCTTTTAAGGCTCCCCTAGCTGCTAAGATCGCTACTAATACTGCTACGGGGGCTGGAGCTGGAGCCACCTTTGGTGGGTTAAGCTCTGCTATGCAAGGTCAGAGTGTAGCCGATACGCTAAAATCTGCTGGTGGATGGGGACTAGCTGGGGGCATATCAGGTGGAGTCCTCCCACTGATCCCTAACGCCGGCAAGATACCCTTCGTTAAAGCACTACCTCGAGCCTTTGCTGGGTCAGGCTTAGGAGCGCTGACAGCTCCCCTTACTGGCTTTGAGCCTTGGCAAGGTGCACTGTTTGGTTTGATGGGTGGTGGAACCAAACCCTATACTAAACAAGATATCAGTAAGATTAAGGGTAATGTTGTAAAAGACTTAAAGTCTAAGCCAGGGGGTTATGTTACACTCCCAGGTGTCGCTGGTAAGGATGGTGTTGGTAAGTCCTTCCTAGACAAGAGTGGCAAGTCAATAATCGAGGTCAGCGATAAGGGAGCTAGAATTAAGATAGATCCTAAAGCTCTACCTGGCGGGAAACTACGCCCCGGAGAAAACCTAACAACTGTTGGCGGCGTATTAAAGCACGACAAACTATATAGACACTACCCAGAAATCAAGAACAATGAACTTAATATAAGGATCGGTAAGGGTTTATCTGGAGGGCAGACCACCACCACCAATGGGATAACTACTCACTCTGTCTTAGCTCCTAACCGGGTTGAGGCCAAGAAAACTCTAATGCACGAACTCCAACACTACATCCAAGACAAAGAAAAACTGTCGGCTGGCGGATCACCTGGCAGCCTTGTGGGAAATAGGGGGAAAACCCAAAAAGCCGGGCTTAGTGGGTATTACAAACTCGGAGGCGAATCTCAATCGCGCAACGTGGCTAACCGTATAGATATGGGTAGTGCTGAAAGAATTAAGACTCCATTTAATAAAACCCTTGATGTGCCACTTAAGAACCAGATCCTCGTCAGAGAGAGCACAAATGCTAGGAGTATCCCACTTCCTCGGGAAGTGAGCGGAACTCCCTTCAGGGGTAAACCTGGTAACTCCCTAGCGGCAGTCAACAAATACTACGAGTCTACCCGGGCCAAAAGTTATGAGAACTTAGTTAATAACAATGCACCCAAGTACAAGATAAAAGTTGAAGGTATGGAAAAAACTGGCGGAGTCTGGCAGGGTAGCGTAGAGCCAAGTTATAAAGCTACCGTAAGGGGCAACAGGGTTTCGACCAAAGCCTACGCAGCCGAGATAGGCGAGAAGTACAACCAAGACGGTATGATAGTATTCTCTAAGGGGCGAGGGAAAGATGCAAAATACGAATTCAAAACAGACAACCCTCAAGCTCTGGTCAATCAACTTAAAAAGCATGGGATAGACGGAGCAACCGCAAGCAAAGGCAAAGTGGAGATCATTGACTTTGGTGGGGAATTAAGGGATAATATAAATAAGTTAAGTAAAGATTCAGGCGTAAAGTATAACAAGGTAGTTGGTTTCGCCGATTACTTAGATAAAGGAGATTATAAAAATGTCGTCCGAGAACACACACGAAATATATCCAGTATCAAAAGTCCAGGCCAAGGCGCTCAGGGAACGGTTCAGCAATTTAACCCAGAAGCAATCCGAGCCTCTCAAGGGCCAGCAAACCCTAAACTCCAAGCCGAACTCCGCGCCATCCAGCAACAACAGCGAGCAGGAGCGGAGCTTCTCCCATCACCACAGAAGGCCGGATACCGACAACCCGACGCAAGAGTAGTACAGGGATCTCAACAGTTCCAGGCGGAGCATGGATTATCTCCAGACCGACACGAGCCTAAAAAGCCACTAGATGAATC
>Ga0163155_10000669_pt1 | contig 42263 bp, 42 predicted proteins | sample OliLakLV19SP4G1_FD_148611 | JGI IMG/M metagenome (GOLD analysis project Ga0163155, IMG submission 148611) | Freshwater microbial mat bacterial communities from Lake Vanda, McMurdo Dry Valleys, Antarctica - Oligotrophic Lake LV.19.SP4.G1 | ecosystem: Environmental > Aquatic > Freshwater > Lake >... | reverse complement strand
CGCGAATCCACCAAAGAGCGAACCGAGCATCGCGATTACCATCAAATCTACATCAACGGGCCGGTGACTTTGCCGCAGCCCACACAGGAAATCCGCACCGTCTTCCCCGTTGAGCAGACTTTTAAAGACCGAATGTTTGCAGATACGGAAGGGGCGGGCGCATGAGCAATGAAATCGTCCCCTCCGATCCCAAAGATTTTTTGCTGTACCAGACTGTGGACGGCAACACGCGCATCGAAGTGCGGCTTGTTGCCGAAACGGTTTGGCTTTCCTTGAATCAACTCGCGGAACTTTTTCAGCGAGACAAGTCGGTGATTTCCAAACATATTGCGAATGTTTTCGCGGAAGGCGAATTGGACGCGAAAGCAACTGTTGCAAATTTTGCAACAGTTCAAACCGAGGGCCAGCGCACTGTCAACCGGCAGATCGAGTATTTCAATCTCGATGTCATTATCTCGGTCGGCTATCGCGTGAATTCATTGCGCGGCTCACAGTTCCGTATCTGGGCCACGCAGCGGCTGCGCGAGTACATCGTGAAAGGATTCACGATGGATGACGAACGCCTCAAGGCGGCTGGCGGCGGAAACTACTTCGACGAACTGCTGAATCGCATTCGCGACATCCGGTCGTCGGAGCGCGTCTTCTGGCAGAAAGTGCTGGAGATTTACGCCACCAGCATTGATTACGACGGCAAGGCCGAGGCATCGAAACGATTTTTTCAGACAGTGCAAAACAAGATTCACTGGGCCATACACGGCCAGACGGCGGCGGAAGTCGTTCACGGCCGCGCGGACGCTCGGAAGCCGCAGATGGGGCTGACCAGTTGGTCCGGCGACAAGCCCCGCAAAGGCGATGTGAGCGTCGCCAAGAATTATTTGAATGAAGATGAAATCAAGGCGCTGAACCTGATCGTCGCGGCCTATTTGGATTTCGCGGAGCTCCAGGCGGTCACCCGCAAGCCGATGTACATGGCCGACTGGATTCGCAAACTGGACGACTTCATTCGCATCAGCGACCGCGAGATTCTGACCCACGCAGGGAAGATTTCACACGAGACAGCCAGACTTAAGGCCGAAGCTGAGTATGATACTTTTCGCGCCGCGCAGGCAGCGCTGCCGCAGCCGGTGGACCGACATTTCAAAGAATCCCTCGACGAATTGAAGCGGATCGAAGGCGAAGCCAAAGCCAAGAAAAAACCCGCCCGCAAGAAGAAGGGCGACAAAGAATGAAAAAGCCCGCCAAAGCCAAGACCGCCGTCAAGAAAGCCAAGCCCGACTTCCACCGCCAGACGGTGCTATTCCAATGGGCGCTGTCGAAGCTGGGCGTTACCAGCCTCAAGGACTTCCGCGACCGTTTCCAGCTTTCTCCGGACAGCGCGGAAGGCTTGAACGAGAGCACCGGACGGCATCGTTTTTTCGAAGCGATTGCCAACGCACTGCCCACAGTGGCCGACGGCAACGTCGTTCCGGTAGACCGGCTGCAATCCTACGAACAGAATATCCTGGAGCACACACAAGCCATCAACGCCGCGCGGCTGCACCACGGCCAGCCCAAGATCGACTGGAAATATCATCAGTATCTGGCGCTGCTGTTCACGGAGTTGTTCCTCGACCGGTACTTCGACGACCCGGCAAAATTGCGCGACGAGATCAATGCGCGCATTGCGGCGCATAATGCAGAGGCTCTGGACTCGGACCGCGTCGAGCCGTTCCCCGCCGAGCCTGACGCGCGCGGGCAACTGGCAAAGCTGGCGTTCTGGTGCGCCACCGGTAGCGGCAAAACACTGCTGATGCACGTCCACCTGCGGCAGTTCCGGCACTATCACAAACAGGCTTACGATTCGGGCAAGTGGCCGAAACTCGATCAAGTCATCCTGGTGACGCCGAGCGACGGATTAAGCGAGCAGCACGCGATGGAGTTCACGCACTCCGGTTTCGATTTGGTAATGGTCGGCGAACAGGGCATGGATGGCCTCTTCGCGGACCAATACAAACAAGCCATCAAGATCCTGTCCATTCACAAATTTCAAGACGACCAAGGCAAGAAGACGGTTGCGACCGAAGCGTTCGAAGGGTGCAATCTGGTGCTCGTGGACGAGGGCCATCGAGGCGCGGGGCGGGGCGAGGACGGCAAATGGCTGGGTCGCCGCGACCAGCTCGCCAAAGGTGGTTTTTGCATTGAATACTCCGCGACGTTCAAAGAAGCCGTGCAGGGCGACGACGTCATGCGCAACCGCTATGCGCGGTGCGTGCTCTTCGATTACGCCTACCGCAGCTTTTACCGGGACGGTTACGGCAAGGACTTCACGATTCTGAATCTGGAGGATGACGGGAAACAGAAACGCTATCTGACAGCGGCATTATTGTTGTTCTATCAGCAACTGCGGGTGTGGCGGGACGGTGGCGACGCGTTGCGCCCCTTTCTGATCGACAAGCCGCTGTGGGTGTTCGTCGGGCACACGGTCGTCGGCAAGGAAGCGAAGACTGAGTACGATAAGGTGTCTGTCTCCGACGTGGTCGAAGTGCTGCTGTTTCTGAAAGGTTTTCTGGCGGACCCGGCGGAATCGATTGGACTACTTCAAAGCCTGTTGGAAGAGGGTTTCAAGGACCAGAAAGGCCGCGATCTGCTGGCGCACCGCCTGCCACATGTGGACATCGATGGCGACAAACCGGCGCTGGCCCGCACACTGCATGCGGGAATTTTGCGCGACGTATTCAACGCGCCAGGCGGCGGCGCGCTGACCGTGCAGATGTTGAAAGGCGCGACGGGCGAACTGGCGATCAAGGTAGGCGAAGGTGATCCGTTCGGCGTGGTGAACGTCGGCGATCCGGTCGCCGTCGCTGACGCATGTGTACAGCACGGTGTCGTTCGCCTGGAGGACGATCTCGGTCGCGAATCCCTCTTTAAGGGAATCAGCCGCGACGACAGTCCGATAAATTTGCTGGTAGGATCGCGCAAATTCACAGAAGGCTGGAATTCGTGGCGGGTATCGTCAATCGGCCTGATGCGCATGGGCAAGAACGAAGGGACGCAGATTATCCAGCTCTTTGGCCGTGGCGTGCGATTGCGCGGCTACCGGATGAGCCTGCGCCGGTCATCGGTTCTCTCGGTGAAGCCAACGCCGCCAAAAAATCTGCGGCAAGTGGAAACGCTTCAGGTATTCGGCGTCAAAGCCACCTATATGAACACATTCCGTGACTGGATTTTCAGTGAAGTGCCGGAAGCAATGGACAAACAGATTTGGGATCTGCCGGTGGTGAAGACGCTGCCGTCGCGAAGACTGAAGACGCTGCAATTGCGGGACGTAATCGACGGCGTGCAGGTGGATCGTGGGCAGGCGTTCCGAAAACTTGGGCCGTTGGTCAGACTACGCCCGCCACATCCCACTACGCCCGAGGACGCATGGCTGCGACATCATCGCACGCGCCTCAACTGGTTGCCCCGCATTCAAGGCATTGCCGGCGCTGATCGACAGATTTCGGCGGCGATTGGGGAGGCGGGGACGCTGCCGCCACAAGCGCTGACTCCGCTGCATGTCGCTTTGCTGGACATCGACGAATTGCTGTTTGGCTTAGAAGCGTTTAAGGCCACGCGCGGTCTGGATCGTCTTCACGCCGACCGGGCCACCGTGTCCTCGTTGCTGCGCGAAAACGGGTGGTATGAACTGCTCGCGACGGCCGAGGACATGCGCACCGACCGTTATGAGAACCGGCCTCATTGGCAACGAATGGCGCAGCAGCTTATCAATGGGTATGCCGAGCGTTTCTACCGCTACATCCGTGGCCGGTGGGAAGCGCCATACATCGAGGTTTCCGATGTGACCGAGAATGACGACAGCATAGTCGACGGCTACACAATCGAAACGACCGACCTTGTCAAATCTGGCGAAGAGATCGAACAAATCGCCGAGTTCGTAAGGAACCTGAAGACGGCTCTAGAAAGCGATTTGCTTGCGCCGTGGAGCCAATGGGGAGGTCGGTGGAAGACGGTTCCGTTCGCAGGCCATCTCTACCAGCCACTTCTTTTCGTTGGCAAGAATGCGCAAATCAAAATCAGCCCCATGCCGCTGGATAAGCACGAAGCGCTATTTGTCAATGACTTGGCGAATTGGTGCCAGGCGAATGCTGGGCGTGAGGTCTATCTCCTGCGCAATATGGCCGTGACCGGGCTCGGGTTTTTCCAGGCAGCAAACTTTTTTCCAGACTTCCTATTGTGGACGCAAGTGGGTGAACACCAACATTTGGCTTTCGTGGACCCGAAGGGGCTTCTCCATTTCGATCCGGCTGATCCGAAAATTCAGTTTGCGACATCTGATGTGCCGCGCCTTCAAAAGATCGTGGATGCGCAATCCCCGGACCTTTTCCTCCATGCATTCATCCTTTCAAATACGCCCTTCGCAAGCTTGGGCTGGTCGCGTGGAAGTGGAAATTTGATGTCGAAGCAGGAAATCGAAGACCTCGGCGTTTTGTTTCAGACGGACGATGCAACGACTTACGTCGGATCACTCATGCAGCGGATTGCGAGTCTTGATCTCATCAAACCATGAGTTGCATGAACAGGTTCTATCAGGCCCTTCCAATTCTGAACGCAGTGTGTTCAAAATTGAGCTGAATCCATTACAAGATCAAAGCATGCTGACCATAGGCGCGCCGCACTCTTCCACCGCGTTGAAGCACTGTTCCGGCGTGAGGTTCTTGCGCAGGATGTGGCCGGGATACTGGATCTTCCCGCAGCCGGCGCAGGCAAGATTGCAGCGGAAGAGCGGCTCAAGCATCAACACCAGCGGATAGCGCTTGACGCCCCGGAGTTTCTTGCCCAGGACGTACGTGGCTACAGTCAACATTTGCGACAGTGGGACGGCCATGTAATTAAACCCCTCTTCTCACGCTACCGAACTACGCTGCTTCCCAATTCAAACGCTGCCCTGACTGGTTGTGTTACGCGAATAACCATCGTTCAACACCGGGCATCAGGCACATCATTCGGGGCATTATACCGAAAAGCTCTCACCGCAACCGCAGGTGTTAGTCGCGTTTGGATTACTGAAAACGAAGCCTTTGCCCGCGAGACCCTTCTGGTGATCGAGCGCAATGCCGCGCAAATAAATGACGCTCTTGCGATCCAGGTAAACATTGAAATCGCTGAAGTTTAGCACGTTGTCACCTTCTTTCTTCTGGTCGAAATCCAGCTTGTAGCTGAAGCCTGAGCATCCGCCGCCTTTCACACCCAGCCGCAAACCCAGGCCGGGTGTCGAACTTTCCTGGATCAAACGGCGAACTTCAGTCTGAGCCGCTGGACTCAGCGAGATGATTGCTTTTGCCGACGGATCGTCTTTGGCAACTGCAACCTCAACCTTTGGCACGGGAGGCGCCGCTTTCGGTGCCTCCGACGGCAGAGTGTTCAGCGCTGATTCCAACTGATCACCGAGTTTTCGGATCGATGAAACGTCCGAGCGTGGAATGACGATATGGTCGTGCTTCTTCCAAACACCGAATTTCGCCGCGCGCTCAATGTACTGAACTTTATTGCGCCCGTTCTGGCCATCGGTATGTTCGTCGGCATCTTTTAAGATGACGTGTTCATCGTCTTCATCATCGCAGCGCCCGATATAAACTTTGGGTCCACGAGTGTCGACGACGACCGTGATGCCATGCAACGCGCTTTTATCTGTATGAAAGGTGCCCATTATTTTAGGACCTCCTTAGGAGTGTTCTGTGCGGCCGCGCAATATTGCTCAAAAGCCTTTGTCAAATCGGCGGAAATCGTGCTCGGGTCGCGCCCTTCAATCATATGTCGCGGCACAAAATGAACCATCTCACCATCTTTAAAAAGCATAATTGACGGGCTGCTGGGCGGGATGTCCGCGACGTGGCTGCGTGCTTTGGCCACGGCTTCGGTGTCTTGTCCGGCAAAAACGGTGCCCACGCGAGCCGGCTTCACGGCGCCTTGCAGTGCCATCTTCAAGCCAGGCCGCGCACCACCTGCCGCGCATCCGCAGACCGAATTGACGATGATCATGGAAGTACCGCTTTTGTCGGCCAGAAATTTGTCAACATCATCGGCCGTTCTCAACTCCTGAATTCCGATGCTGCTTAATTCCAGCCGCATGGGGCGCACAAGTTCTTCTGGGTATGCCATTTTTCTCTCCTTTTCGAGATTTGTTACCACCTGGAAATCCGGCAAGTGCATGCGTTCCACCTGCCAAGTAAACGAGAATGCCTGCCTTAACTAACTATGTAGCGCACTCAACTGCGAATGCACTGGACCGCGCCCTACACCACCCTCCCCAGCGACCGCAGCAGATTGTTGACGTAAATCCCCGTCGAGTGTCCGTCGCTGAAAACGAGACTGAATCCGTAACGCCCCACCGGCCGCGCTTCGACAACCTTCACGTCGAGGGGCACGTCCTCATCGCGCAAGACTCTCTCACCGGTCATCTCGTTGCTGCAGGCCGCGCACGGGCAGGCCAGGCGCAGCGTGCGCCATTCGTAGGCCATCACTGTGCCGTCGTCCCAGACGATCCTGGAGGGGACTTTATCAAGCTGCATCTCTTTGGGCCGATTCTTGACCTCGCCTTCGCGCATGTTCGTGATAGAAAGCTGAGCGGCGACGTTGCGCGCGACGAGCTCGAACGCCTTCGCGCCGGAACTTTTCGGATCCAGCGCCACCAGCGGCTTGCCGGCGTCGCCGGCCTCGACCATGCGCGGGTCGAGCGGAATCGAACCCAGAAAAGGCACACCCATCTCCCGCGCCGTGCGCTCGCCGCCGCCTTTCCGGAAAATGTTGTGGACGGTGTTGCAGTTGGGGCAGACGAATCCTGACATGTTCTCGATGATCCCCAAGATGGGCACGTTCACGGTCTGGAACATCTTCAGGCCCTTGCGGGCGATGCGCAGCGCCACGTCCTGCGGCGTGGTGACAATGACCGCGCCGTTGAGCGGCGCCGATTGAGTCAGCGTCAACTGCACGTCTCCAGTGCCTGGCGGCAGGTCCATCAGCAGGTAATCCAGCTCACCCCACTCCACCGCCGACAAAAACTGCTGTAACATTTTGCTGGCGATCGGGCCCCGCCAGATCGTCGGCGTGTCCTCGCCGACCAGCATGCCGACGGACATGATTTTGATGCCGTAGCCTTCTGGCGGAATCGCCTTGCCTTCGGCAGTGGAGCGGGGCCGCTCTGTGGTGCCCATCATGCCGGGAATGCTGGGACCGTAGATATCGGCGTCGAGAATGCCCACCTTTGCGCCTGTCGCGGCCAGGGCAAGCGCCAGGTTGGCTGTCGCCGTCGACTTGCCAACCCCGCCCTTCCCAGAGGCGATGGCCACGACGTTCTTAACGCCCTTGAGCACATCCCCGGCGTTGACGGATCGGCCCCGCGTCTGAGCGCTCATGGTGATGCTCACGTCCGTCACACCCGGCACCGCTCCGACCGCGTCTTGCGCCTGCTGCTTGAGCAGCTCTTTAACCGGACAGGCCGGCGTGGTCAGCTCGATCTCGAAGTCGATCGCGCCGCCGCAGATCTTCATCTTCTTGACGAAACCCAGCGTGACGATGTCCTTGTGAAGATCAGGGTCTTCGATCTTTCGCAGCGCGTTGAGCACTTGAGCTTCAGTGACTTCTGGCATTGGCTTTTCTCCTCATTAGTTAGGCATCTGACTCGCCTCCGGACGCTGTTGTAAGGTTAATATTGCTCAGGCTCCAAGTCGTAGGCCGGTAAAGTGGTCAAGCGCGTGTCCTCAACCGGGCCGCCCACCGTGAAGTGATAGAAGCTCTGCCACCCACGCGAGACGATCCCAAAGACGTCGTGGACGGGATCGTCGAAGTAGCACCCGATCCCGGTTGCGCGAATGCCCGCTGCTTCAGCCTCAAGGTAGAGCACTTGCCCCACCATGCCTGCCTCCCAAAAGAGATTCCGGTAAAACGCCGCGCCGTAGAGTCTCAGGCTGTCCTTGTAGTCGGCGAGCATGCCGAGGCTGAAGGCACCATCCCCAGCGATGTCCTGACCGCAGGACAGGGAGGCTGCCAGAGCCTGGTAGTTGCCCTCCTGAAGAAGGTAGAGCGGAAGGCCAGACCCCGCGGGGACACGCTGCCAGCGGAATTCGCGGCGCATCACCTCCCGGAGGGACTTTACCTTGTCCGGATCCCGGGCGAGAGCATAGAGACCGGGCGCAAGCCCTCGCACGCGGTGAACGAACAATCCGAGATGGATGCGCGGGCGCCACGGGATGGCGTCCCAGGGCATAGACCTTCCATCCCTGGCAGGCATCAAGCGCGTGAGCATGCGGAAGAAGTCTTCCGCCGTGATCGAGGTTTCTCCGTCGAATGCCACCGCGCTTCGCCGCCCGAGAATGATCTTCTCGGCCGTCAAGGAACTTGAGCGCGCTGGCGTGGCGAAGAGATCATCTCCTGTTGGGAAGGAAGAGAAGTCCTCGGCGATAAGCGGCACCGTTGTTCGGCGCGTCGCGCGCGCCACCTCGTCGATGACAGGCCACTCGATCCCGTGCTCGGGGCTCAGAGTGTTGGCCTGACCCTGCCACGTCACAGCGGCGGTGCTGAGGACAGCTTCGTCGACGAACCGGAGAGCGGACTGCCGCTCCAGCATGACGACCGCGACAAGCTCCGGCTCTTCCCGTTCGGCTGTGCCATAGTCGATTTCGCGATCGACACCCAGGAGACGAGCCACGCTGTCGGTACCGAGGCCGTGGAGGAGCATCAAATTCCAGCCCAGGCCGGCGGCCGCAATGCGCATCGTCGCGAGCGCATGCCCTGCGTCGTGCTGACAGTACCGGAAGGCGCGTTCTCCATACTTCCATGCCTCACGCCAGTGGATCGACGTGAGCCCCACCAGGAACGAGCCTCTCGGAAAGGGAGCGACGAGATTGTTCCAAGTTGGTTCATCGAGAAGCGCACGCCGCTCGAGTCCGTGCTCTTTCGGGGCGTAGTGGTAGACGGCAGGGGCTTCGGCCAGCCCATCGATTGGCGGAAGGATCGCGTACCCCTCGGTCGGATGCAGATTCCCGCTCGAAGGATTGGCCCGCAGCGACCAGGTGCTCTCGTGATGGCGCTTCCACGCGGTCAGCGAGAGCGCGAAGCGGAAGAAGAGGGACACGGACTCGCGGCTGAGCGGCTGACTGGGAACAGCGCCGTGCTCGTAGAGCTGCACGTAGGGGAGCGGGTTTCCTGTGGGAGGAAGCGGCAATCGAACGAGCGGCGCGCCCTCGTAGCGCCTGAATGGATTCGGCTGTGTTGCCCAATCCATGTAGCCGAGCGAGGCGGCTGAGCGATGAAAGTCATGCTTCGTCCGCTCGTGGTAGGCGACGACGATCTGCTCCGGAGAGACGCCCCCGTCCAGAAGTACGGGTGTGCCCGGGACGGTGGCGTCCGGAACGAGTCCAGCCGGCTGCGCAGCTCTGATCGTCATTCCGCACACTGCTCCAGTAGCGCCTTGTCACACTCGATGAGTGCGTAAGCTGAGTGGTTGTGAATGGATTCAAAGTTCTCCGATTCAATGACGTAGGCCAGCACCCGCTCGTCGCGGCTCAAACGCACAGCGATATCGCGTACAATGTCCTCAACGAACTTTGGATTGTCGTAGGCTCGCTCGGTCACGTACTTCTCGTCGGGGCGCTTCAAGATTCCGAAAAGCTCACAGGAGGCCTCATTCTCGGCCATGTCGATGAGCTCCTCGATCCACATGTGCTCACGAATCTTGGCGGTGATGGTGATGTGTGAGCGCTGGTTGTGCGCGCCGTAGTTAGAGATCTGCTTAGAGCACGGACAGAGACTGGTGGCGGCCACTACCACCTTGATCGACATGTCGGTGCGCTTGCCGCACCGCTCGCCAATAAGTGAGGCACGATAGTTCATCAGGCTTTCGATACTCGACACCGGAGCCTTCTTCATGACGAAGTAGGGAAACGACATCTCGATATAGCCGGCATCGGCATCGAGTCGCTCGATCATCCTCTCGAGCAACGCGCGAAAGGAGTTCAACGAGATTTCGCGCTCGTGGTGTAAAATCTCTACGAAGCGCGACATGTGCGTGCCTTTGAAGTTGTGTGGCAGGTTCACGTACATGTTGAAGTTGGCAATGGTGTGCTGTTCGCCACCGCAGCGTTCCTTCACACGCACCGGATGATAAATATCTTTTACCCCCACGCGCTTGATCGGGATCTGGCGCGTGTCGGCGCGGCTTTGCACGTCCTCAATGCCAACGGAGGGTTGAGACGACGCGCCAATCGCGTGTTTGCGGACATGATGAGAGTCGGTGGTCTGCATGCTTGGGCTCGTTTTCTTACGGCCGCGCTCGGCGGCCTACAACTCAACCTTGATGTGGGTTCCCATTACGCGCGTTGCGCAGGGATGGCCCATGGATTCGCCTGTCCAAACGTCCTCAGCGGGAGGAACGGCCTGACTCTTCAATCCGTGTTGATCTTGCATGTCGCGCAGGTCGGCAGATGCGTAAAATCCGCCGCGAGGTACTCCTTTCGCAGTTGCGTCGCCCACGGCCCGTTCCAGATTTCGTAGATCGATTGTTCATGCACATTGCCCAGCTTCACTTCGCGTTTGTAATCCACGCAGCAGATCACCGATTGGCCCTCCCACGTCAAAACCAGCGTGTGAAACGGCCTCCGGCAGGTGGTGTTCGGCTTCATTTCTTCATCGAGAACACGCTCCCCGTGAGCAGCCGCTTGAGCGTTCGGACGTGGTAGTCGGACGCCAACCGTCTCGAGGTGCTCCTTGAGCTCCTGGGCAAGCGCTTCGCGAGTACAATCTTTTTTCTGGAGAAGAAGAAATCCCATCGCGCGAAACAACAACCCTGGTGCCCGTTCAATTGCGCCATGGGAGCCCTTTGCCATGCGTGCTACGCGCTTCTCCATGACTTACTCCTCATACATTTTCATAACATGCCAAGCTGTAGTTGGGCGGCTTCAGACATGCGGGTTTTGTCCCAAGGTGGCTCCCAGACGATTTCGATGTCGACTTCGGTGACACCGGCCAGCGCCGAAACCTTGGCGCGCGCGTCCTCTTTGAGCACATCGCCCATCCCACAGCCGGGCGCCGTCATCGACATCTTGAGCTCGATCCGGTGACCACCGTTCGCGAGCGGGTGCGCTTCGCAGACGTAGATCAGCCCGAGGTCCACCACGTTGATTGGGATCTCCGGATCGAAGACGGTCATGAGCTTCTCGATCACCTGCTCCAAACTAAAGGGTCTCGCTTCCGCCGGCGCATCTTTCTCCGGCGTGCTCTCGATACCCAGCGCGTCGGCATCGAGGCTGGCGATCCGCACCAGGCGACCCTCCCCGGTCATGACGGTGAAGCTGCCGCCCAGCGCCTGTGTCACCATGACGCAGTCACCTTTCGAAAGCTTCAGCTTCTCCCCACTCGGGATGATCGTTGCCTCGCAGTCCCGCTTGAGCTCAATCTGTGTGTGCTGGTTAGAACCCATGCTTCTCTACTCCGTTGAAATCTGTGCGCCACTTGCTTCGAGGGCGCTTCGCAGCGTGTGCCATGCGAGGGTGGCGCACTTAACGCGCATCGGAAACTCCCAAACGCCGGACAGTACCGCGAGCTTGCCTACTTCCTCCGGCTTCACTTCACCATTCGGACCCTCGGTCAACATGTCGTGGACACGCCCGAAGAGCGCCAGCGCCTCCTCTTGCTTCTTGCCCTTGAGCGCCATGGTCATGAGCGAAGCGGAGGCTTTTGAGATGGCGCATCCAGCCCCCTGGAATGCGATGTCCTCGATGACTCCGTCCGCGAGCTTCACGTAGAGTGTGAGCTGGTCGCCGCAGAGCGGATTAAAGCCTTCCGCGATCCCTGTAGCGCCATCGATCTTACGGAAGTTGCGCGGCTTCCTGCCGTGGTCGACGATCACTTCCTGATAGAGGTTCCGAAGTTCGTCGTTCATCGGAATATCTCCTGCACCTTACCCAAGCCCGACACGAGCGCATCAATGTCTTGGCGCGTGCTGTAGCAGCCGAGCGATGCGCGGGCTGTTGCCGCGACACCGAGCCGGTTCATCAAGGGCTGTGCGCAGTGGTGGCCCGTGCGGATTGCGATTCCCTCGCGGTCGAGGATGGTGCCGATGTCGTGTGGGTGAACATCGTCGAGTACAAAGGAAAGAACGCTGATCTTATCGCGGGCAGTGCCGATGAGGCGAAGGCCCGGCACCTGGGAAAGCGCCCGCATGCCGTGGGCGATGACGTCCTGCTCGTGGGCCGCAAGTGCGTCGTGCTCCATCCCAGCGAGAAAGTCGATCGCTGCGGCCAGACCCACTGCGCCAGCCATATTGGGCGTCCCTGCTTCAAACTTGTTGGGAGGCTTGTTGTAGACGGTCTTCTCGAAGCTGACCGACAGGATCATGTCGCCGCCTCCCTGGTAGGGAGGCATCTCTTCGAGAAGTTCGCTCCTGCCGTACAGAGCGCCGATGCCGGTGGGGCCGTACATCTTGTGGCCCGAGAAGGCGTAGAAGTCGCAACCGAGCGCCTGCATGTCGATCTTGAGGTGTGGTGCAGCTTGCGCGCCGTCGACGAAGACGCGTGCGCTCCGCGCGTGCGCCATCTCCACGATGCGTCGAACTGGATTGATGGTGCCGAGCACGTTCGAGACGTGCGTGACCGCCACGAGCTTGGTCTTCGGTCCGATGAGCTGCTCAAGCTCATCCAGCAAGAGTTCGCCGGCATCGTTGATGGGCGCTACGCGAAGACGCGCGCCGGTTTCTTCACAGAGCATCTGCCAGGGCACGATGTTCGAGTGGTGCTCCATCGCCGTGATGAGCACCTCGTCCCCCGCACCAACATGCTTCTTGCCGTAGGTTTGCGCGACGAGGTTGATGGCCTCGGTGGTGCCGCGAACAAAAATGATCTCCTGGGCGTGCCCGGCGTTCAGGAAGCGCTGGACCTTGGCTCGAGCGCCCTCGTATGCCTCCGTCGCTCGCTCGGCGAGGTAGTGCACGCCCCGGTGAACATTCGCGTTCTCCTTCAACAGGAAACGCGACATCGCGTCGACGACCCCCTGCGGCTTCTGGCTTGTCGCAGCGCTATCGAGGTAGACGAGGGGTTTGCCGTAGACCTTTTCACTGAGGATCGGGAATTTCTGGCGCACGCGTTCGACATCGAAGTCAGCCGCGCCGTTCAGACCGGCGTGTTCCTGTTCAAGCCCGAGGGTCGTCGCAGAGTCCGTCTGTGCCTTGGTCATGCCAGCACCCCCACGCCGCCCGTTTGCAGTCGCCACGCAACCATCTTCTCCACGTGGGAGCGGAGAGGCTCCACCCGAATGAGATCGACAATCTCCCGTGCAAATGCGTAGGTAAGCAGGCCCCGCGCGGCGCTATGCGGAATGCCGCGCGAACGAAGGTAAAACGCGGCCTCCTCGTTAAGCTGACCCACCGTCGCGCCGTGGGTGCATTTTACGTCATCGGCAAAGATCTCGAGCTGCGGCCGCGTGTCGGCCAGCGCCCACTCCGAAAGGAGAAGATTCTTGTTCGTCTGTTTCGCGTCGGTCTTGAACGCACCGGGGCGGACGACGATCCGGCCGTCGAAGACACCGTGCCCCCGTTCATCAACCACTGCTTTGTAGAGTTGGCGGCTCGTGCAGCGGGGTGCGGCGTGCTCGATCGTCGTCGGATTAGCGAGATGCTGTTCGTTCCACGGCATATAAAGGCCGTTCAGCACGGCATCCGCCTTTTCGCCTTGGAGTGCGACCTTCACCTCGTGCCGGGCAAGCAATGATCCGAGTGCCACCGAGTGGGCAGAGAACCGGCTGTTTCGCCCCTGTCGCACGGCGAGGAGCGCGACGTGGAATGCCGTCTGGGTCTCGTTCTGGACCTTGTAGTGCTCGATCGCCGCGCCTTCGTCGAGGACGACGTCCGTGACCGCGTTGGTGAGGTAGACGTCGCCCAAAATGCCGGCGTAAGTTTCCACGATCGTCGCCCGGCTCCCCGCCCCAGCGAGAACCAGGGACCTCGGATGCGATACGAGGGGTCTGGCGCTTGTGTCCGAGAGGAACACGAGGTGAATCGGCCTTTCGATTATTGTGTTGGCGGGGATCTGGATGAACGCCCCGTCCTCGGCCAGGGCTGCGTTGAGTGCCGTGAAGGTGTGGGGCTGCTCTCGGAATGGACGCGAGAGGATCGGCTCGAGAGCTTCGCCATCTTTGTTGAGGAGAACGGAAGCAAGGCTGCTTACCTTTGCACCCGTGGGAAGCCTTTCCAGCGACGAGAGCTTGGGGGCGAAGTACCCGTTGACGAAGACAAGCCGCGTGCCGCCGAGGTCGCCCGCGATCCGATCTATCGCGATCGAGGACAACCAACGGCTTGTTCCGGGTTCCGCTGGCTCGAAAGGGACCTCAAAGATGGGCGCGACCCGCGTGTACTTCCAGGCCTCGTCTTTTGCGGTGGGGAAGCCATGCTCGGATACCCACTGCAACGCGGAGCGGCGAAGCCCCGTCAGCCAGCTGGGATAGTGGCCGTTGGATTTGGGTTCAAGGCGAGAGAGGCCCTGGCGGAAGGCGTTCGCCGCGTTGCTCTTAGCGTTGATCATGCCGTTGCTCCTGGCGTCAGCGACATGCGCGCTACGGCCTTCTGATCGAGGTCCGCATAGCCGTGCTTCTCGAGCTCGAGCGCCAAGTCCTTATCCCCGGAGCGCACGATCCGGCCATTCGCGATAACGTGCACGCGATCCGGCACTATGTAGTCGAGGAGCCGCTGGTAATGGGTGATGACCAGCATCGCCCGGTCTTTGCTCCGGAGCGCGTTCACGCCCGCAGCGACGACTCGAAGCGCGTCGATATCGAGGCCTGAGTCGGTCTCGTCCAGAATGGCGAGCTTCGGCTCCAGAACCGCCATCTGGAAAATCTCGTTCCGCTTCTTCTCGCCCCCGGAGAAGCCTTCGTTGACGGATCGGTTCATGAAACTCTGGTCCATCTCGACGAGCTTCATCCGCTCCTTGGCGACGACCAGGAAATCCATCGCATCGAGCTCCTCGAGCCCGCGCTGTTTGCGAACCGCGTTGAGCGCCGTCCGCAGAAAGTAGAGGTTTCCCACACCGGGGATCTCGACCGGGTACTGGAACGCGACAAAGATACCGGCAACCGCGCGCTCTTCCGGCGACATGGCGAGCAGGTTCCTGCCCTCGTAAAGGACCTCGCCGGTGACGTCGTAGGCCTCGCGGCCCGCGAGCACCTGGGCGAGCGTGCTCTTGCCCGAGCCGTTCGGTCCCATGATCGCGTGCACCTCGCCCGCGTTCACCCGGAGGTCGATGCCCCGCAGGATTTCCTGGCCTTCAACCTTGGCGTGTAGATTCTTGATGTCGAGCATGGGATCCTCCAAAAGCCTTGCCAGCGACTCGCTGACAATTCGGGTTAATGTCTTACTCGGTGATAGTTATGGCCATGGCAGCACCACTTCTCTTTTTAGCCCACGCTTCCTTCAAGGCTTATGCCCAGAAGCTTCTGCGCTTCGGCCGCAAACTCCATCGGCAGCTTCTTGAAGACCTCGCGGCAGAAGCCATTCACGATCATTGAGACGGCGTCCTCCACAGGGATGCCCCGCTGCCGGCAATAGAAGAGTTGGTCCTCGCCGATCTTCGAGGTGGACGCTTCGTGCTCGACCTTTGCGGTCGGATTCTTCACTTCTATATACGGGAACGTGTGCGCTCCGCACTCCTCGCCAAGAAGCATGGAGTCACACTGCGTATGGTTCCGCGCCCCGGCAGCCGATTTCATGATCTTCACGAGTCCGCGGTACGTGTTCTGTCCGTGGCCGGCGGAGATTCCCTTCGAGAGGATCGTGCTCCGCGTGTTCTTCCCAATGTGGATCATCTTGGTGCCGGTGTCGGCCTGCTGGCGGTTGTTGGTCAGGGCGACGGAGTAGAATTCACCGACCGAGTTGTCGCCCTGGAGGATGACGCTGGGATACTTCCAGGTGATTGCGGAACCCGTCTCGACCTGGGTCCAGGAGATCTTCGAGTTCGCTCCGGCGCACTTGCCGCGCTTGGTGACGAAATTGTAGATGCCGCCCTTGCCGTCCTTGTCACCAGGGTACCAGTTCTGAACAGTGGAGTACTTGATCTGCGCGCCCTCGAGCGCGACCAGCTCGACCACCGCGGCATGGAGCTGATTCTTGTCTCGCATCGGGGCAGTGCAGCCTTCGAGGTAGCTCACATATGCGGCGTCCTCGGCGACGATGAGCGTGCGCTCGAACTGGCCGGTATCCGCGGCGTTGATGCGGAAGTAGGTGGAGAGCTCCATCGGGCAGCGCACGCCCTTCGGGATGAAGCAGAACGAGCCGTCGGTGAAAACGGCGGAGTTGAGAGTTGCGAAGTAGTTGTCCGAGTAGGGGACGACCGAGCCGAGGTATTTCTTGATGAGGTCCGGGTGGTCCTGGACGCCCTCCGAAAAGGAGCAGAAGATGACGCCGACTTCGGCGAGCTTCTTCTTGAACGTTGTGCCAACCGAGACCGAGTCCACGATGGCGTCCACGGCGATGCCGCTCAGACGCCCTTGCTCGGCAAGGGAGATGCCGAGCTTGTTGAACATGGCCAGCACCTCGGGATCGACTTCGTCAAGACTCTTGGGACCCGCCACCTTGGGCTTGTGCGCCGAGTAGTAGATGATGTCCTGGTAGTCGATGGGCCCGTAGTGGGCGTTCTGCCAGCGGGGCTCCTCCATCGTGAGCCAGTGGCGGTAAGCCTTGAGGCGCCAGTCGAGCAACCACTCGGGCTCGTTCTTTTTCGCCGAGATGATGCGGATGACATCCTCGGAAAGCCCGCGCGGTACTGCGTCCGTCTCGAGGTCCGTGACGAACCCATACTTGTATTCTCGGGTAGTGAGCTCACGCATTTCAGCCAAAGTGGTCATCGGAATCTCTCCTATTTCTGGCAGCCTGCGGCCTGGGACACGACGGAACGGAGCGGACGAAGGATCGCCGTGCCATGGACTGGATCGGGTGCGATCTCGTACCGCGGAACGGACGGGTCTACGGAGAGCGACCAAGCATCGATGCCGCCGGTCATCGACCGGACATTACTGAAGCCGTGTCCTGCGAAGTACGAGGTGGCGTCGAGGCTCCGCTGCCCGTGGTGGCAATAGAAAACGATGGAGGTGTCCTTAGGCAAGCGCAGCAGCTCCTGCGTCTGCTCCTCCGTGATGAGCGTTGCGCCCTGAATCCGAGCTATCTTCCACTCCTCTGGAGTTCGGACGTCCACCAGGCGCGGCGGGTTGTCACTCCGTAAAGCGGTTGCGACGTTCTTGACGCTCACCTGAATACGCCCGTCAATCTGTTCGGCGTCTTCGATGAAAGCAACGACCTCGTCGAGGTCGGTGATGTTGTGGCGGCGCGCCACCTCTTCGAGGATGTCCTCGGGCTGATACCCACAGCTATCACATCCGCCGATGTGGTAGTGGCGAAACAGGGCACGCTGCGCGCTCGGAAACGCATCCAGGATTTCCTGCATCGTGCTGCGCTTCGTGATCTTTGCGGTGGCTGGCATTGTCTACCCATTTCTTTTATATAGTTTGTACAGTACCTTATTTTCTAAGTCTGTCAAAGTTTTTCTTGTGGAATTCGAAACCTGATAAAAATAGTGATCCTTGAAGTTGCCATGTGTTCCACCGCGGCGTTCGCCACGAAGTAACGTGTGTAGCAGTCGTGCTGGAGGATCGTCGCATGATCCAGCGACAAGCACTCCTCCCGACCGAGGACGACAATTAGATTTCCGGGTTGCCTGGGCACCAAAGTGTTTAAGACAATCCGAAAGGAATAATTCGTCAAGCTGCACATGGGTGGTATCGAAGAACAGGTCGACGAACTATTTCATGCGGATTGCCTAACTGGTGCAGGTTTCTTTCTCAGGAGCTGGACGGGGAGGCGGGGCCACCCGGCACGGGTGCCTTGGTGTCTGCGTTGAAGGCGGCCCGCCCGTGGCTTCCGTCGCAGAAGGGCTTGTTATTCGAGTGACCGCAGCGGCAGAGCGAGAACCCCTTCTCGGAATGGGGAAAGGAGTTTCCCTCCTTGTCCACGAGGTCGACGTTGCCCTGGACCCTGAAGGGGCCATTCGGGTTCACCGTGATCTTTACGTCTGCCATGGGGATCCTCCGCAAGAATCGAGGCGGGATGCCTCTCGCATAATTACGAATGTAGTCGCTATACTTTTATTTGTCAAGCATGTACTTTTTAATCTTGTCAAAGTAGTGGTGCCCGTGTATGCTTCTAGGATGAACTCTGAACATCCCGGCTCCGGGCGGGAACGCATACTTTTTATCCTGAAGACCCAGGGACCGCAGACCGTGGCGCGAATGGCCAAGCGGTTGGGCGTCACCACGATGGCTGTGCGCCAGCACCTCGCCGTGTTGGAGGGAGAGAAACTCGTCGATTTCACGGACGAGCGGCGCAAGGTGGGCCGTCCTGCCCGCCTCTGGCGGCTTACGTCCAACGCGTACGGCCGCTTCCCCGATTGCCACGCGGAGTTCTCTGTTGGGATGCTCCAGGCCATCCAAAACGTCTTCGGTGAGGAGGGCCTCGAACGTTTGACCCAGGAGAGGACTCGGCAGCAGATCCAAAGCTACCGTGCCCGGATGCCAGGTCCGGATACGGTGCTCGAGGATAGGGTGGCCGCTCTTGCCCAGATTCGGCGCGAAGAAGGATTTATGGCCGAGTCGAAACATGGGCGCGATGGAACGCTCCAGCTTATCGAGAATCATTGTTCCATCGCGAAGGCCGCGCAGTTTTGTTCGAAGTTGTGCGGTGGCGAGCTGTTGCTCTTTCGCGCCGTCCTGGGTGACGACGCCTCCGTCGAACGGATAGAGCACATCCTTGCCGGAGACAGGTGCTGTTCTTTCCGCATCACCAGCCGGCGCGACGCACCGATAACGACCGGCACCCCGTAGACCTCCTTGGGAAGAGCAGTTCAGCGGGTAGGTAGTGGAATTTGCCATGGCTGCGTTCCATAAGACGAGGTGGCCGACATGGATGGACTTTGCCGGAACGGCCGCATCGCTCGGACCTGCCTTGGGACGCGTTATGTGAGTCCACGTCGTGAGCCGTGGGGTTTGAATCCGATTCGTGCGCCGATTTGCGATGATGATGGTAAGATAATTGTCAGCGAAGAAGTGGCATGGCCTTCTGTTCTTGGCGAAAAACATCCGGACGACAATGACAAACGTCTGCTTCAGCATGTACACGCCGGATGATGAAATTGTTCCGCCGCCGCTGTCGCTCCATGCGAACGAATGCTGTTTCGCCATCGGGCTGCCAAACTGGTCGGAGGCGTGAATCGCGAATACCTAAAATCTAGCCCGGTTTTCGCCTGCAAAAGCGCGCACCGGTCCGGAACGATTTTCTCTCCAAGCAGCGCAATTCAGCACAGCAACCCATATGGTGTAGTGGGTCAGCGATTCCCCCGCACTCTTTCGCCTAACAGAGAGAGTGGTTATAAAGAGGGTTGTTTCCGGGGAGCCATAAATAAAATCGAAATTCCGCCGCCTCGCCAGTTAACGCAATCTCGCGCTGAACAGTCGCGCTGATTCGTCGCGTATATCCCGTTGCCACCAAAGGTTTACGAAGAACACCGGCGCGCGTCTAACTCTCTCTTATCGCGTGCAGCCTGCGTTTACATGACGAAAAGTCCCACGTCGGCCAACTAAACCGCCCGAACTCTCAGACTCTCCAGCCCAAAAAAGGCTTCCAGTTAACGCTCGCGTACACAATGGACCCCACTTTATATTTCGAACTTCTCGCGCAATCATCGCTTGCCGAAGAACTGCATCATGCCTTCATACGCCTTGTCGACGACAGGAAGTTCCCGAACTAACTTGGCCTCGATTCCCATTCTCTCCAAGGGATCGTTCAACAGACTTCGCAGCTCGCCATTGCGAAACAGGACGGTCTTAGGCATCACGCCGGTCTTTTCGATGATGTCGAGTATTTTCGGCAGGAGCAATTCATTACACTTGAATGGGTCCATCGGTTCGGCATTGAACATGTAGCCCGACTTCCGGTCGACAATCATGAAGAAGCGAAGGAAGTAGGGCCTGTCGCGATCCATGACGGGCATCGGCACCATCGTCAACTCCATCTCCCATACAAGGTCGACGTGTTTTGCCTTTTTCTTCGCCGTCGCGAAGCGAATCTCATCAAAGGCAAGTTTCGGAAGTTCAGGTTTCTTGTATGGCTCCGGTTCAACCCACCGATCATTCCACTCAATTTTCCCGTCTTTCGATTCCGGCACGCGGACGAAGTACAACTCGTCTCTCGATGGTGTCAGCAGATCTGGCTTTGCGCGAACGCGGGCGCAAACGTCGATGGCCTGCTGAAGAATGCCCGTCAGAAACCGTGCTTCCCATTCCTCCAGAAACCAGGGGGCAGCGCCAGGGCGAAGACTCCTGAAAATGGGCCACGCGCTTCGCCCCTTGTACTTAAGGCCAAGCTTCTTGAGGACGGCCTTATCTTCCTTTTCTACTTCGCCGCTGCCAACGTATTCGACCATCAGGCAGTTTTTTCGCAGCACCGCGTCGGCTGGATTGGCTGGGCCTTCTTCGGCGAAGAGTTCCTCAAGCAAAGCCAAGCCTTCGCTGCCGAGGTACACGGCCATGCCGAATACTTCGCCCAACTGCCCCATCACACAACAATACCCCGCCTCTTGTTTCTCAGGATTAACGACGCCAAAAACATCGCCGCCCTCCATGAATTCCCACGGAGCGAGATCTCGGAAATCTTCAGACACCTTGTACAGGTCTGACCAAATCTCAACGGGTACGATTGGGACGGTGGCCATCGGATTCCTTTCGTCTTGGATTCGATGTCTTACTTTCCAATGAAGCGCGACTTGCCGCAAGTTCATCTTGTTTAACGCTCGCGTACACAATGGACCCCAATCCGACATTTCGAACCAGCGCCGGGTAAGTAAACACTCGAGAGAAATATCTCGTCAGACAGCGAGCTGGCCGCGAAGCGAAGGCCGCTGTGGGCGCTCTCCCAAGGAGCCTCCGCATGCCCACCGACTTCGACGACGCGCGTGGTCTGACGCCGTCACAACGTCTGAGCGAAATCGCATCCATCCTGGCCACGGGCTACCTGCGCCTGAAAACATGCCGCGCCAATTTGGGACGCACTGCGTCTAAAATTGAGGGCGGACCGATCTCGCAGCATCAAATTTCCTCTCTTAATCAACTTGAGGTTTGCGGCCCGAAGCGCCCTGATCCGTCCGGATTGGTTAACGGATCAGAGACAAAACCGGAGGGCAAAAAATGCCGCTAAACGTTGGGAAAGAGGTCGCCGCGCTGCGACGGATGACGCTGGCCGAGTTGCGCGCCAAACACATCGAGGTCTTCGGCGAGGCCAATCGTTCCGGCCATAAAGACTACCTTGTTAAGCGCATCATCTGGCGCATGCAGTCGAATGACGAGGGTGGCCTGACAGAACGCGCCATTCGCCGTGCGGCCGAGTTGGCCCAAGACGCAAATCTGCGTACCACGGCTCCAAAGGAGGCCACCACGCCGACACAGGAGCCAGCACGCACCAAGATCGTAAAAACCCGTTTGGGCGGCGGCGAACGATTGCCCATGCCCGGCGCGGTTCTCACGCGCGAATACAAAGGCAAGACCATTCAAGTCATGGTTCTTCAGGATGGTTTCGACTTTGAGGGTGAGGTCTACAGATCTCTGTCCGCAGTAGCCAAAGCGATCACCGGCGCGCACTGGAATGGGTTCCACTTCTTTGGCATCCCCCGGAGCGCCAAACCATGAAACAGAAGAAAGATGAGGCCGTCAAAAAGTCGCGCTGCGCGATCTATACTCGCAAGTCCACCGAGGAAGGTCTTGAAAAAGAGTTCAACAGCCTCGATGCCCAGCGCGAAGCGGGAGAAAAGTTTATTGAAAGCCAGCGCGGAGAAGGTTGGGTTTGTCTCGCAGACCGCTACGACGACGGCGGATTTACCGGAGGCAACGTCGAACGCCCCGCTCTCAAACGACTGCTTGCGGGCATTGCCGCCGGGAATATCGATTGCGTGGTGGTCTATAAGGTAGACCGCCTTTCCCGCAGCCTCCTCGATTTTACCAAGATCATGGCAACGCTGGACGATTCCGGCGTCTCCTTTGTTTCGGTTACCCAGCAATTCAACACGACGACATCGATGGGGAGGCTGACGCTCAATATTCTGCTTAGCTTCGCGCAGTTTGAGCGGGAGATCATTTCAGAACGTACCCGTGACAAGATCGCGGCCACGCGCCGAAAGGGAAAATGGTCGGGTGGCCCGCCGGTGATGGGTTACGACGTAGCCCCGGGTGGTGGGCGGATCGTGGTCAACGAGGACGAAGCCGCCAGAGTACGCGGCCTGTTCGAAGCCTATCTGGAGACGCAATCGCTTTCCGAGGCGATCAAGATTGCCGACGCGCGGGGTTGGAAGAACAAGCGTTGGACGACGCAGGAAGGCCGAGAGCGCGGTGGAAATCCCCTTTGCAAGAATAGTCTCTACAAACTCCTGACCAACGTGCTCTACATAGGGAAGGTCACTTATAAGGACGAAGTTCACCCAGGCGAGCAACCGGCCCTCGTCGACGCCGAGGTATTCGACCGCGCCCAGCGTCTGTTGAAGCGCAACGGGGCCACCGGTGGAAGGTACGTCCGAAATCGATTCGGCGCACTTCTGAAAGGCATCCTTCGGTGCAGCGCATGCGAGTGCGGCATGGTTCATTCCCATACCAAGAAGGGCAACCGTCGCTATCGCTATTACATCTGCCAAGAAGCCCAGAGTCGAGGCTGGCACAATTGTCCCGCGCCATCCATTCCCGCGTCAGAAATCGAACGCTTTGTCATTAACGAGATCCGCAGCATCGGGAAAGACACGACGGTGCTGGACGAAGTCATCCGCAAAAGTCACGAGCAGCACGAAAAGACTTTGAAGACGTTGAACGCCGAGAAACATTCTCTTGGCAGAGAATTGGAGAAGCTTGATCGCGGTCTTCGAAAATTGGCCGCGCGAGCCAGCGATCCAAAAGCTGCGGACCAACTGGCGGACTTGCAAGACCACATGCGGCAAACAGAACAACGAGCCACGGTGGTGAGGGAACAGATCATCACTCTCAGCCGTGAAATCATCGATACCGATGAGATCGCGCAAGCCTGCGCTTTATTCGATCCCATTTGGGAAACACTCAACCCGCGCGAACAAGCGCGCATCATTCACCTTTTGGTTGAATCCGTGTGCTACGACGGCAAAGACGAGAGTATTTCGATCACATTTCATTCAACGGGCATCAAAACTTTGGCACAAGAACTTAAGGAGGAAACAAAACGACGATGAGCATTACCATCAAACGCCCGATTCACCTGCGCTTCGGACGCGGCAAACGAAAGGTTCTAAATCTCGGACGCGCGCCGGACGCGCAGAATATCCCCGTTGGGTCGGTGCCGCGCATTTCAAAGCTCATGGCGCTGGCAATCCGATTTGAGAACCTCATTCGAACGGCGCAGATTGGCGACCAAGCCGATGTCGCCCGCTTGGGCCGGGTATCGCGCCCTCGTGTAACCCAGATCATGAATCTTCTTCATCTCGCGCCGGATATTCAGGAGGCGATCCTTCATCTACCGAGGACCACTCGCGGTCGCGACCCCATTCAAGAACGTCATGTTCGACCGCTTTGCGCCAGCCTCGATTGGCGAAAGCAGAGGCGGATGTGGGTCTGTATCAGGTCCGGCATTGAAGATCCGTCGTGTTGAGATCGGATTGTTTGCGATCTAGCCCTTCCACGCGCGGCAAGGCAAGCTCTGAATTGGCATCGGCAGACGGGCGTTGTAAGATGCGGCGCGTTAACGAACAAAGAATTGCGGATCTTACGGAGGAGAGCGACATGAAGAACATCGAGATGAAGGTCGAGGGCGATATTCTCATCATCAAGGTGGACCTGACGAAGGAATTTGGGCCGTCCTCCTCAGGGAAGACAATCATAATCGCCTCGTCGGAAGGTAATCAGTCGGTTCCCGACAAGGATGGCATAAAGATTGGCTTGAACGTTTACAAAAAGAAGTAGCGCGTCATGGCTCCATCCCCACCGTGACCAGATTGTTGCAATTCGTCGTCTCGTGCCCGACGGGTATCGTTCACTCATTTCCTTAAGTTGGCGTGGATGTCAGTTCTTGTAGAGCGTCGCGGCAAGGCACAAATAACGTTCATGTAGCACCTCCTTTTGCCGCAACCTGCTGCAGAACGAATCGCGCTTTTTCCGCCCGCAGCATCTGCCATGGCGTCATGTACTTGATCTTCAGCGCGACGCAGACGCTTGGAATCTTGACACGGTGAAACGAGTTCTCCGGCTTCTCATGCGTGATAACCGTGTGTCCACCAGCCAACGCCTGCGCGACCACGAAATAGTCCGAGCAACCCAGAAAGGTCTGCTTGGCAGCTGGCGTGTACGTTCGATGGTCATTAATCCATTGTGTAACTTGTCCTAGTGCGGCCAAATCGCTTTGTGCTGGCCCAATAAAGAAGCCGTCATCACGTTCGTCGGCCCAATCGGCTAATTCATCCTCGCCGCCGGAGAGATCGTCATAAACAGCCTCGATACTCAAAATCTTCCCGGCACGATTGGCATCAGTGAGCCACTCCCAAAAAGCAGGACAGAAGTCAATTCCGTAATGCAGATTCTTAGCAGCAATGAAGATGTCGGTATCAATGAGGTATGCCATCATACCGGCACTCCCACATGCTGACCGAGGGATGTGAACGTAGCCATCTTCTTGCAGCCGAGCAGCCGAAATGCTTCAGTGAAGGTGGAGCGGCCCTCCAGTGCAGACGTCACGATGGCCCGGGCGAACCGATGACTCACGCGAGACGTAGTTGTGCGGTAGTAATTGCCTCCGCCGGTTCTTGCATCCATTAGCGATTGAAGCCTGCTCACCTCCTCGTGATAGAGCTTCCAAAATCGTTCGCGGCTGAGGCCGCCGGCATCATGCATGCGACGCAGGATAACAAGTGTGCTGACCTTGAAGACACGTGCGAGGCGCTGGATTTCTTGCTGAACGTCAGCGGAGAGCTGATAGTCGCGATTGAATGCTTCCAGCGGAACGAGCAGTTCTGCCGCAACCTGATTGCACCATCGTTCGACGTCGTGTTGGGAAACGTTCGCAACAGTCACATCCGAGAGTGCCGATTGGCCGAGCCAAAGGTGCGCAAGTTCATGCGCAAGGGTGAACATCTGCGCAGACTTTGTGTCGGAGCCGTTAACGAAGACAAGCGGCGCGAGGCGGTCGCTGAGGGCAAAGCCGCGGAATTCATCGGGGTCGAGCTTGCGGGTATTGTTGCTGCCGACCACGCCGCGAACAATTCCTGATCGATCTGGAAGCGGTGGCGATGGCCTGCCAGACGAGCGCCAAGGCGCCGCTTCCGCCGGCTGTGAAACCGGGGTAAGGGCTTATTCACCGCAGAGACGCAGAGGCGCGGAGAACGGCGAAGAGATAAATTAAGAGAAATCGTTGCGTGGTACGGTGTCCGTTTGGTGCCACTGGTGGCAACACTTTGATTAATTAAAAAAAGGTTATTGGTCAAAAATGGAATCCACGTCCTTCTTGGGCACGGTCTGCATTTTTCCGTCTTCGCCTTTAATTATATAATTTTCGCCGTCTTCAACGATCATCTTGGAGATGATCTCTTTTCCGTTCTTTAACGTGACTTGCTTCTTTGGGCGCGGGTCTTTTTTCTGAGCCAGAGCCGCAGCCGACGGCTTACCCTTGTTATCAAGATTGAAGCGTGCGCTGACAATCAAGTCCTCGAGGGTAAAGCCGTAATAGCAGTAATACCGGCCCATGCTCGTGCCCAGATTAAACGGCGGCAGGGCTCCGGCCTCAATGGTCTCAGGAATGGGCACCTCCATAGTGACCATTTCCCGCTTTAGGTATTCGACCCAGTGTTCGAAATATCGGACTGCGTCGCGTTCACAGTGGTCGCGATGCCTGCGTGTATCCTCCAATTCTTTCATTAATTTTTCGTACGATTTATCGAGTTCGCGAAGCCGGGCCTCGGCTTTCTGGTGTTCATCGCGCACGTCCACCTTACTGGCTTCATAGGTTTGCACATCTTTTCTCAAGCTTTTGCGCTTGACTTCGAAATCGCGCTGGCGAGATTCCATCGCGGAGAGGACTGTGTTCGATTCGCTGACCAGTTTCTTGTTGTTCTCCATGACGCGATGAAGCAGATGGTAGCACTCGAGCACCAGAGTTCGCCCGTTTGCGCAATACCGGCATAGAAAATGCCACTTTCTGCGGTATTCTGCCTGAACATTTTTGGCATCGCCGCCCTGGACTTTGCCACGGCTCGTTCCGCACACCTTACAGGGCTCGGCGCCTCCGGCCGCGACTGCGGCAACGCCTTCCACGGGAGCAATGGCTGCAGCGGCAGCGACAGCAGCGGCCTCCGGAGCCTGCATTAATTTCTTTACTGCTTCAACGGGAACGGCCATGTTGAGAGCCTGGCCATGCACCATTGTCGCGGTCGCTACGCCAATGACTTCGCCGGCTTCATTCAGAACAGGCGAACCGCTGGAACCAGGTGAAATCGCGGCGGTCATTTGAATCCAGCGCTGCTGATTTTCCATTCGTATCGCTGAAACGATGCCCTCGGAGAGCGAACCTGCCAGCCCGAGTGGACTGCCGACGACAGCCAGTCGGACGCCCGCCTCGATGTTTTCGCTTTCGCCCAATTGGAGGAACTCGACGCCCTGGCATTCAACTTTCAAAATGGCCAAATCATTTTTCGTATCCGTAGCGACGACGCGCAGGACATTAAACGTGCCGCCCGTGGAGGATTTGACCTTAAAGGTGGCTCCCTTCTCGATCACATGTTTGTTAGTGATCATTTTGCCCTCGGCATTGACCATGAAGCCTGTGCCAGCCGACAATTCCCGACCGCTGCTGTCATACTCGGTAATCATGTAGACTGACGGCCGCACTTTTTTGGCGAGTTCAGGAAGAGACTTAGGATTACTTTCGCCAGCTTGCGCAACAAGGGTGTTCACCGTCCAAAACAGGATAAACCATTTGAGTTGCATAATGCTTCCTTAATAAAATCGAGCACGCAGACGCCACGAAACGAAGATCACTAGGACATTGAGTGGATAAAATAGTGATACACTTTGAAAAAAATATGCTATGCACAATGCAAATAAATCGAAAATTTTCACAAAGTCGCAAATATATGGCTTTCCGTGGGAATTGGAATGCCGCAGAAAGTCGCACGAACTTAAAGAAATTTAACTGGCCTCCGCGAGTCAAGCGTCTAACGTTGAAGCCTTCCGTTTGCATTCCATACAGGGAGGGTCCTGACTTGTTTTCCAGCGCTTCGCGACGTTACGCATCGATTCTTCCGCTGCTGATAGTGCTCGCGGCAACAGGCTTGAGCGCCGGCGAAAAAGGCAATGAAGGCGACGAACGCCGGCCTGTGGAAAAAGGTCCTGACGGCCTCCCAAAATTCCGCCATCCTTACACCGATGGGCTGTATTCCACGGTCACCGCGATGAATACGTTTCCCGATTTGACGGTTGAAAAGCAGAAGAAAGTAAAGCTGAAAGTTCCGGGCTTCAGAAAAGAAGTCATCGTCTACAGCACCATGCAAAATCACAAGGCGCCGCTGGTCGTGGTTCTGCTGGGGCTCGACGGCAAAGTGGACGGCCCTTACGGCGGCCTCTTCCCGTATTGGTACAACGAATACAATTACCATGTTCTCACTTTTGATAGCAGCTTCACGCCCGCCTATCCAGAAGTGAACGGGCAGGGCGTGGTCGGAAATTTCGACGCCGAAGCCGATCAGGCCGCAGCGATCATCGACGCCTTTTTGAAGACCGATGACGCCAAGCGCAACGTCGACGGTGTCGGTGTCATCGGCATGAGTTTCGGAGCGTCGCAGGCGATGCTTCTTGCTGCAAAAGCAAAGGAAGGCAAACTGCCGTTCACTTTGAAAGGATGCCTCGCCATTTCACCGCCGGTGAAATGGCATACATCCGCGCAGATTCTCGATCGCTTCTTCGCCGAAGACCGCTGGGACACCACCATGATTGATTTGGCGAAAAAGTTCGCTCCGCACGTTCCCGTGGCGGAGGGCCAGAAAATCCCGTTCAGCGCCACTGAAATGCGCGCTGCGGTCGGCTTCGTTTTTCGCGACGGACTGGCGAAAGTGGTTGAACGCAACGATCGGTATTACAAACTGAAAATTCTGCCGAGCGAAGAGAGCGGTGAAAATCGCGGTTCCCATGCGGAAGTCACCGGCCTCGAGCGCTACATCGAACAGTTCACGTTTCCCTACTGGCAGAAAAAGGGGACCGTCAAATCCGTTGACGACCTCTGGGCCATGGGCGATCTGGTCACCTTGCTGCCGCGCCTGCCCGATTACGCCGAGGTCGTCGTGGCCGCCAACGATCCGTTCAATTCGCCCGATGACCTGAAGGCGGCTCAAGCCGCGGATAAAACCAAGCGCCTGACGGTGCTTCCGAACGGCGGGCATCTGGGCTACATCGCTTCGGATTGGATCCTGGTGAAATCGCTGCGGTTGTTCAGCAAAAACGTGGCGCGCCCCGAAGTTGAGATCGAAGTGGACGACACGCGGACTCCCGATCAGGCGCGAAAGGAAGCGCTCGATGCAGCCAGGGACGCCTTGAAGCGCGACGTGCCGCCCGACTCGAAGAAGAGGTAACGGTGGCGACTTCCCTCCGATCAGCGCGGAAGCCGCGGAAAAAGTCGGTGCGTTCTCCGTGGTACGTGAACGCTTTCTGCATCGATTACATCGAGCGCTATAAGCATCGCTCCGACGATGCCGCATCAGCCGAAGTGAAATTTATTCTTTCGGCGCTGAAGCTGCCCGCTGGCGCGCGCGTGCTGGATCTGTGTTGCGGAAACGGCCGCCATTCGCGCGCCTTTCAAAAAGCCGGACTCGCCGTGACCGGCATGGATCTGTCCGCGGACCTTCTTTGCGCCGCGAGAAAAAAAGCCGCCGCGCGCGGGAATCCGCCGCTCGTCTACATTCAGGCCGATATGCGCCGCATTCCCATTTCAGCAAGCAGCATGGATGCCGTTCTCAACCTATTCACGTCGTTTGGCTATTTCTCCAGCGAGCGCGATAATGCGCGCGTCTTGGAAGAAGTCAGCCGCGTGTTGAAGCCGGGCGCGACCTTCGTTATGGATTATTTGAATCTGAAACCGACGCTGAATGGGCTCGTCGCGGAGTCCGAAAAATGCATCGGAACGCTTCGACTGCGCGAGCAGCGCCGCTACGATAGCCGTTCCAAGCGCATCATTAAACGTGTGGAAGCATTAAACGTGAAGGGCGGGCCGATCATTCGCGAATCCGTGCGCGCGTACAGTCCGGCGGAATTGAAAGCGATGTTCAAGCGCGCGAGCTTGAACGTCTCGGCACTGTACGGCGACTTGAATGGTTCGCCGTTCGATGCAGCGAAAAGTCCGCGCTGCGTGCTCGTTGCAAAGAAGAAAAGCAACTCCGGGAAATCGTCATGAGTCTGAGCCGGATGGACCGCGTTCCGTACTCCGTCGCCGGCTTCGGCCACACGCTGACTCACGATCTCGCGTATGGCGTGCCCTCCGCCGTATCCTTGTTTTCATCCCAGAGCATCTCCGACGTCTTGGAGAAACTGGAAACGCAGGACTATCCGCGCGAGCAACTTGCCGCCACACTCCAGAATGCGCTGGCTGCGTTTAATCCGCCCGACGCCGTGCTCGCGAACGTGCGCCGGTTGCGCGAGCCGAACACAGTCGTTGTGGCGACTGGCCAGCAGGCTGGATTCCTCGGCGGACCGCTATTCACGCTGCACAAGGCGTTGACCGCCGTGAAAATGGCCCGCCACCTCGACCAGATTTTTGCCGGCCGCGCGCAGTTTGTGCCCGTCTTCTGGGTCGCTGCCGATGACCACGACATGGCGGAGATCGATCACGCGTTTCTGTTGCAGACTGATGGCACCGTGGAGCGCGTCAAAATTCCGCTCTCGGCCGAAAGTGCTGGGTGCGCCGCCGCCAACGCCTTTATGGACCGTTCGCCGGAGACCGTCGCGGCATTTCGCACGGAACTGGCAAACGCGCTGAAAGATCTGCGGGCCGCCGATGAGATCGTGGCCCTCTATTCTAAAGAGAGCCTCGCAGGCGCCTTCACGTCCTTGCTGCTCCGCTGGCTGGGACACACAGGATTGGTCGTCGCGCAATCCACCGATCTCCGGAAATTTGGCCACCGCGTCCTGCAGCGCGAGGTGACCGATTTTGATATCACCTCACGCTTGATCCAGGAAGCCGGCGTCCGCATGAAAACACTGGGCTACGAGCCTGGATTTTCCGCGCAGAGGCGCAGCGCGCCCCACTTTTTCGTCGACGCCTCGCCGGGCCGGCTTCGTGCGGCATTGGAGGTCGTCGAAAGCGGCGATGGAGTTTCATTCCGGGAGCGCGGCATTGCGTTTGAACAACGCGGCCAGAAGCCGCGCACGTATACCGCCGCTGATTTGTGCGCACTGATCGAAGCGCAGCCGGACTTGTTTTCCGCGTCGGCGGCATTGCGTCCGCTGATTCAACAGACCGCGTTTCCTGTCGTCGCCACAGTTCTGGGACCGGGCGAGATCGACTATTGGGCGCAGCTCAAAGGAGTATTCAAACACTTCGGTTTCGTGTTTCCCGTGATCGTTCCGCGCGCGAGCCTGACGCTCATTGATGGCGCGGGCGAAAAGGCGATGCGCAAGCTCAGCATTGCGGCGGGCTCGCCGGATCTGTTCCTCGACGCCGAATCGCTGGAGAAGCGTTCCCTCGTGAGCAACGACGTCGCCAGCAAAATGCAACGGCATGTCGCGGCGATCGTCAGCGAATTGGCCGCGATCGAAGTCGAAGTCCAATTGGTCGATGGCGGACTCAAGCCGTTGTTCGACAAGGCGCGGGAGCGGATCACGCATGAATTGCAGCGCGTCGCCGAGAAGACCCAGGCATCCTTGGGGCAGCGTGAAAACGCGGGTGTGGCGCGCGCGAAATATTTTTCATCGCTGGTGCGTCCCCAAAAATCGCTCCAGGAACGCACCCTCGCCTGCGCCCCATTCATGCTCCGTTTTCCCGCGCTCGCCGATGATCTTCTCGAGGCGATCGATCCGCTGGCGCGCGAGCATTTCGTGATTACGCTGGCCTGAAAAGATTCCGGAGTCATCCATGCCGCACGTCGATATCCTGGTTTTCGCTCCGCATCCCGATGACGCCGAATTGTGCTGCGGCGGCCTTCTGCTGATGGCGCGCCGCGCGGGATTGAGCCTCGGAGTCGTCGACATCACTCAGGGCGAGATGGGCACGCGTGGTTCCGTGGCGCAGCGCCAGCGCGAAGCGGCCGCGGCATCGAAACAGGTGGGACTGCTCGCGCGCGAAAACCTGAAGCTGCCCGATGGCCAGCTGCATGACGATCAACGCCTGCGCCGGGCGCTCGTGAAAACACTGCGGAAATACAGGCCGTCCATTCTGCTCGCGCCGCATTGGGAAGATCAGCATCCCGACCACGCCGCCGTGGGTCAGGCGAGTTTGTACGCGGCGTGGCTCTGTGGCGCGCCGAAGTACGATCCGAAATCTGGAAGCGGCGTGACGGCCAGCGACAGACTGCCGTACCGGCCGCGCCATGTTTTACATTACAACAACCGTTACGGCATCACGGCGGACCTGGTGTTTGACATCACCCCGGTCATGGACGAGAAAGTGACACTGGTCAGTTGCTTCACCACGCAGTTCGGGCCCGGCGAGAAAAAAAGCCACAAGACCCGCTTGAGCGACGCGCATTTTTTTGACTGGCTGCGCGGCATGCACGCGTTTTACGGCTATCAGGCGGGCGTGCGTTTCGGCGAAGCGTACTGCGTGAAATCGCCGCTGGCCGTCAGCGACATAGCGTCCTTTCTCAGTGCCTCGAAAATGACGTAATGGAAAGCGGAGGCCGGAAAATGCGAATTGGTATCGCGTGCTATCCCACGTATGGCGGCTCCGGCGTTGTCGCGAGCGAACTGGGGATCGAACTGGCTAAACGCGGCCACGAAGTTCATGTGATCAGCTATGACCTGCCGTTCCGGCTGCAGGGCTACCGCGAACGCATGTACTATCACGAGATCGAAGTCGGCTCATACCCGCTCTTTAAGTACCCGCCGTTCACGCTTTCGGCCGCATGCAAAATGATCGACATCGCCGAACTCAACCGGCTGGACGTGCTGCATGTTCATTACGCATTGCCGTGGGCCGTGTGCGCGCAACTGGCCCGCGAAGTCGTGCAAGAGAACGAACTGCCGCTAAAAATCGTCACCACGCTGCACGGCACGGACATCACCCTCGTCGGAAATGAACCTTCCTTTTTTAAGATGACACGCTTCGGAATTCAGCGCAGCGACGGGGTCACGGCTGTCTCCAACTATTTGAAGCAGGCAACCGAGAACACGTTCAAGGTCGATGTCCCCATTCAGGTGATTCACAATTTCATCGACTCCCAGCGCTTCCGTCCGCGCACGGAATCGGACGCCGCGTGCCAGAGGAAATGCTTCGCTCCCAATGGCGAAAAGCTGCTGATCCATGTCTCGAATTTCAGGCCGGTCAAAAACATTCCGGATGTCATCAAGACGTTTGCGCTGGTCCGCAAGGACGTTCCGAGCCGCCTGCTGATGGTCGGCGAAGGCCCCGAACTGCCCAACGCGCGCGCTCTCGCGAAAAAGCTGGGTGTGGAAGCGGACGTCGTTTTCATGGGGCGGCAGCAGTCCGTTGAGGACATCCTGGCGTGCGCCGACGTGTTCATTCTTCCTTCAGCGTTCGAAAGTTTCGGCCTCTCGGCGCTTGAAGCGATGAGCTGCGGACTGCCCGTGCTCGCGACTGAAATTGGCGGCCTGAGCGAAGTCATTACGCATGGCGTCGATGGCTGGCTCTGCCCGGTCGGCGACTGCCATTGCATGGCCGAGCGTATTTATTCGCTGCTGACCGACGAAGCGAAGCGAAGGGCGATGGGCGAGGCGGCGCGGCGCAAAGCGGTTGAATCGTTCTCGCCGGAGAAAATCGTCGCGCAGTACGAGGCGCTCTATGCCTCGGTCATCAAGGCGGATCAGCGCTGGCGGTCGGTGCGGAGTTAGAGTCTCTCAGGCATTACTTCGCGGCGCTATCCAGATCGATGGGCATGTTGCGCTTCTTTTTTTCTGATTCCATCTCCCGCATCTGCTTGCGCATACGCTCGGTCTTTTTCACAATCTCTTCGCGCTTTGCGATGGCTGGATCAATGGCGACTTGCGATTCAACGTAGACGACCTTTCCATCCTTGCCTGCAACGGCGGTCGGCTTGGGCTCAAGTTCCGCGATATCGCGCGCGACCATTCGAAGATGGCTGATGCTCTTCAACGTGTTCGTGAACGCCCAGCGCACATGCGTCCATTTGCGCGGCACGCGAGAGAGTTCATCGTTCAGCACCAGCGTATGGCGCTTGGCAATGATGCAGATATCGCGAAATGCCTGGTCTTCGGGCCAAATCTGCGCCATCTCGGTGATGTCCTTCGACAGATCGTCGCTCGTGCGGATCAGGCGTGTGATCTGCTTTCCGCCGCCATCAAGATCGGCATCGAGCTTCTCCGCCTTCGCCTTCATCGAGGCGATCAGGACGTAGCATTCGCGTGCTCTCAAATTCATCGGGCCGGAAGGAACAATGTCGTCGAGCAGCACGGCCTTATGAATTTCCGCCGCCTTCGCCTCGGGTTTATCGCCGGTCAGATCAATCGCCTCGCTGACGCTGACGGTTTGCGTGGGCCGCAACGGTTGTTCTGCACTCACGTTTCTCTGGGTTGACGAAGTCCGCGCTGCATTCGCGGGAGATGTCGGCACAGAATTTCGAGATGACGCCGCCTCTGCGGGAGGGGTCGGCGCTGCCGGAGCGGGCGACGTGGCAGCCGGAGGGGCCGCGCCGCGTTCGCGGGTTTCGCGCTCCTCGCGCTCTTTGTCGCATCCCGCGAGAACGATCAGCAGCAGCGCCATGAGCACGCCAAAAATGTGTTTCCATCCCGAGACTGTCATCTGTGCCACTCCTTGAGATTGGACTGCATACCGTAACTGTTTTTCGGCACGAAGTCCATAGGCCGCCGTGCGCCGCCCGTCATTTTGCCGTGCGCAGCTTGTCTCGAAAAATCATGAAACGCTCCCGGTACGCCGGATTCTTTGCATCCAGTTTCATGGCCTGCTGCATGTTGCGCCCCGCCGCGCGCCAGTTTTCCCGGGCCGCGCTCACTTCCGCCTGCGTGGCATGCAGAAAGGCTTTCGCGGGATGCTCCCGCAGTGCCGCGTCGATCAATTTCGTTGCGCCTTTGATGTCATAAACGGACGACTGCGGGTCGCGCACCTTCAAATAGGCCAGATTGTTCATGGCGCGCGCTGAGACGGGATCGATCTGCAGCGCTTTCCCGTAGTGCGCCGCCGCATCCTCCAGCCGGCCGAGCGATTCGAGCGCAAATCCGGCATTCACATGCGCCGGAATATTGCGCTCGTTCAGCGCGATGGCGCGTTCGGCGTCGGCCAACGCCGGCTGGAATTCCTTACGCCAGCCGTGATAGCTGGAGCGCGACGCCAGAAAGGTGGAGACGACCTGGCGGTCTGTCAGCGGCTTCAAGTACGCGCCGGCCGCCTCCGCGCGGCTGTCGATTTTGTGCCACGCGCGATAGTAATCGTCGTCCAGCTTCTTCCAATTGTCCGGCATCGGCCGCGTCACATCAAAGTTCCACGTCTGCGCTTTGCCGCTCGGATCCGCGGTGTACTTCAAAAAAAAGTGAGCGGGGCATTGCACGCCGAAAATGGGCGCATTCATTCGACGCGCCACCGCCAGCGTCATGATGCCCAGCGACAGACAGGACCCGCGGTGTTTCTTGACGGCGGTGGACAGATCGTAATTTTCCGCGCGGTCTTCGCGAAAGGGATCCGCCGCGCGCCGATCCAGCACGACTTCATAAAGCGCATCAAAGTAGTCGATGGCGTCCGGCGAATCCGGCAATTCTGCTTTCGCCTTCTGTGCCAGGCGGTCCAATTCCCGCAGCGTGCCTTCAATATCCACAGTGACGGGCAGCGCCGTTTTCGCCAGTGGCTTGACCGGCGCATCCGGCTCTATGGCTAGAGTCAGAATCGCTTCGGCCACATCGAACTGATCGTCTTGTAAGGCGAGTATTTGGTCGAACGTCCGGCGCGGTCCCGCCGGATCGGGCGGACGAAAAGTCTGAATTGTTTCCGCGGCCTTCAAGCGGGGCGGCGGCACATCGCTGCGTGCTGTGGAACGGCAACCGGATAATGCGACCAGCATCGCGGCCGCTCCCAACGCCGTGATGCAGCGATGGCACAGAAACGTGCCATCAGGCACTTTAATCCAATCCCGCCGGTTTTCCAAACGTCACCGATGCACCGTTGGCCGTCCACCAGGTTTGCCAGGCGCGCTGATCCATCGTCGGAATATCGCCTTTGTAATCGCTATGCGTTTTGACCAGCTGCGTCAGTACTTCCGTCGCCACTTCAGCCAGCGAACGCTGCCGGGAGGCTCGGCCGGTATCAAACTTTGTGTGTCCACCCAGGCTGTACGCTGGGACCGGGTTGCTCGCCTCGCCGCCGCCGATCGCTTCGATCAGGTAGGGAACGGCAGCCTTGCCGGCGCCTATCAGTTCCACTCGCGCTTCGCGCCAGCCCGGCGTAGCCAGCTTTTGGACGGCCGAGCGCAGTTTGCTATCCTGCACAAGCGCCTGCCGGGACAGGTTGCGTTCGGCTCGCAGCGCGTCTTCGGCGGACACGACCGCAACAGGCGCGGCGCTAATGGATCCAGCCGGTGCCGCGGCTTCAGGCTTTCCGTCCAAGTGCTCGAGAACCTTCATGTTGTCGTCAACGCGGACGCGCTTGCCGTCAAGAACGATGATTCGGCCCGCTTTGGCAGTCGCCTCTTCAGCCTGCAACGATGCCGACATTCCCAAACCACAGAACGCAAGTAAGAACAGTGACTTAACAGCGTAAGACATGCGAAACCTCCGGAGTTGCGTCAACACTCGTTATGAAGATGACTATGGTCGTGATTTCCAGCCTTCATGTCAAGACGCGAAATTGTGCTTTTACGCTTCCTTGTAAAATAATGCACATGTAGTGCTACGATCTCCTCATTAATAGAAAGTCTTTACGCTTAAAATTCTGAATCTGTCCACCAATGCACAAGTGTGTGACTGACGCGCTCGCCAAATCCAAACGCATCCCTAATTGAGACGCTCGTCGCTCTCGCTTCTCAGATTCATTTCTCGGAAAATTTTACGGGCTTTAGCGTATCAGAGGGGCTGGACGGCGCGCCGGCGCGCGGCGCCGCGTCTCGGCTTGGACCAATTGCGGAGGCCGGTAGTTGCGCGGGGGTATGGGCGGCGCCGCCAGGACCGGACCCAGCACATCCGTCGGTCCGCCGCTAACAAGCGTGCTGCGGCGCATGTTCGGTGATGGCAACGGGATGATCGGAATGGCAGGCCGGGGGAGTTCAGGTGCAACTCGCGGAGTCGTTGAGTTTCGCTCGGATCGGTCCAGGCCCGCAGGCACCACGCGCCGGGGCGCAAGGTTGCTCAGGTCCGTCACTTCTCCAGGTTCCACCCAACCCAGTTTTCCGCGCGCGGCCCGCTCCCAGGCATGCGGGTCTCCGTTGGCCAGTTGGTTAATGCTCCGGTCCAGCCGCGTAAACTCCCGTTTTTCCGCCAAGCGATGAGAGCGCAACACCTGCAGCCGCCCGTCCAGCATCGACAGCCGCTCCTGCTGAGGCACAAAGAAAAAAAGAAACCAGGCCGATGACACACTCAACAGGATCAGCCAATACGCGATATCGTGTCCGCCCAAGCGGTCCGCGTCGGGGGCGATGTGTTGAAGTCCGTGGCAACGAAAAATCTGCGATGTCACTGAAGTCAGGCCTCGCGCGATGCGTGTGATATGTGTCCCTGGGTGACTCACCGCAATGTCCTCTATAGCCCGCTGGCAACTCTGCTGTATCGACAGCGCACAACCGAGTTCTGAAACGATTTCTCCGAATGGCTGCTCACTTTCGAACATTCCACGACAATCTGGTGGCGTGGGCGTCCTCACTGGCATTGTTTCAAGCGCGGTGCGGCAGTTGCAAGTTACCGGGATGGTGTGGTTCAATGTTATTGAAGTCGCCATCCCACCTGGAGGCGTTGGCATGTACATCAGTCAGGACTACGAACAGTACTCGCCTGGGGATCACCAGGTCTGGACGTTGCTCTATGAACGCCGCATGGCCGCACTGCAACAGACCGCCTGCAACGCGTTCCTCAAAGGCGTCGATCTCATCGGCCTGGATGCCCGCCATGTACCCCGTTTGGCCGATGTAAATGCGCGCTTAAAGCCGCTCACCCAGTGGCAGGCCATGCCGGTTCCCGGTTACCTGCCGGCGAAAGAGTTTTTTCGTTCTTTATCAGAACGCAAGTTTCCCACGACCATTTCGGTGCGGCCTCTCGAACAGCTCGATTACCTGCCTGAACCGGATATTTTTCACGATGTCTTCGGACACGTGCCGTTGCACGCCGATCCGGTATTCGCGGATTTTCTGCAGCACTATGGCCAGGTGGCGCTAAACACGCACGACGAACAGGAACTCGTGGAACTGGCGCGCCTTTTCTGGTTTACCGTTGAGTTCGGACTTATTCGCGAAAATGGAATCGTCAAATTGTTTGGAAGCGGTCTGATGAGTTCCGCCGGAGAGGGGCCTCACGCGCTTACCGGCGCGGTAGAGAAACGAAATTTTGATCTGCACGATGTCATTAGTCAGTCCTTTGAAATTGACCATTATCAACCTCTTCTATTCGTGATTGAATCATTTGAACAACTTTATGATGCTGTCGAAATGTGGTCAAAAGAGGCCTCTCACGCACACTAATACAAAAAAATCTCACGTTTAAATGCGCGATTTAGCGGTCTGTTTGAGACGTAATATTTTCAATTTGAAAGAGACGCTCAGTAATATATTTAGTTTTTCTCTCGACGTACCTTTACTAATTGCAGCAAGTGTGTTAATTCATTTCTTTCATCCTTTGAGGAGAAAGAGTCAACATGGCACGCAATACTTACGATTCAGAAACAAAAGCCGAAATTCTCTCAGCCGTACTCGAAGCCCGTGCTGGGAAAAGAAAATGGCCAGAGGCGCACAAGGCCGCTAAAGAGGCAGGCTACAAAGGCGGGTTGCCTTCACTCATGATCATGTTCCGTAAAAATAAGAACGGAAAAGCAAAGAACACCCGGGGGCCGGGACGCCCGCGCAAACTGGAAATTTCTGGAACAGGCATGTCGGCGGAAATCGAACGCATTGTCAGTGAAGCCGTACAATCGCGCATTAATACCGCCATCGACGCAGCCATCGCGGAACTGGGAAAACTGAAAGTCTGACGCTCTGTAGGCAACGCGTCTTTTGCGATTCCTCGTCCTGCATGATGCCGCTTCAACGCATTAGTCAGGATTTTTCCATCCGATGTATTCAATCTCAATAAAGTCCTTGTCCTGGCCGGTTGAGCCCGGATCAAATCGCAATTGCGTCATTGCGCCCGTGTACGTTTTATTCGCTGAAAGCGGAATGGCGTAATTCCGCATTGTTCCATCCGGAATCAAGTCGAACGACGTGACACGATTTTCGCTAAACTCTTCATCTCCATGGCATCTCCAAAATAGCCGTGATTTCGCTCCCGATGACCGGCTAGACGCGCGAATATAAAGCGTCGGCACCTGCGCCGCCTTCCAGAATGTCCGGGGACCTTTAAGCTGAGCGTGGGGTTTTTTCAACGCGATGCGCCATTTTCCAGCCACCGGCCACCCTCCATCGCTGGCATTCTCAAAGGTCCAATGCTGCCGGTCTTTCCTGAATGAGTAATCCGGCGCGGTTGGTGATTTTTGGGCGTAGGCATAATCCCGAATTTCCGTCAAATGACCCACCATTAGCGTAAAGGTGTAATTATATACAATATTGTGATCGATAATCTCGTCTTGCAACGGAGCGATATACCCGCACGACGCGTCTTTATCTCCGCCTGAATTCTCCTTACCATTAAATCCGCCCAGATACGCCATTGTCCCCGGCGTAAAGATTCCCACACCCCAGTCGGCGTCGTTCACCAACGCCGCCCAGCACTCCGTCGCCAGAAAACGAGACCAGGGAAACGAAGCCCCCGCGGGCTTTTTCGGGATGCGTTCTAAAGCCGCTCCAGTGAACGGCTCAGCCCCGCAATACGTGATCAATTTCCAATACGTTCCAGTGGTGTAAACGGCAGGCAATTCCTGCGCCCGCCCTGGGTATTGCGTCTGATCCGGCCGGTCATTCGTGAGTCTGCAGCGCACCCGCGCCGTATTTTTCTCCAGTTCAATCCACGTCTCAAACGTGCATTCGCCCGGCACATTGTTAAGCGGCCAGTGCATCGGCCGGGTTTTGATATAAAGCAGATTGGTTTCACGCCTGAAGTCCAGTATCGTCGCGGTGTTATTATAAAAATCGCCCGATTGAACCGGATTCCATCCCAGCGTTTTCCAGGCTTCCGCCGGTTTCCCATAGGGAACAGGACCGCTATAATAGGATTGCTGAATCTGCCGGCCCCAATCGTGGGAATTGACGCTATTGGCGAGCGCCTTTGAATCCGCTAGATACGTGATGCTTCCGCCGATACTCAAATCCACGCCAATCTTAATCGTCCCGTTATCCAGATATTCAACCTTCGGCGCTGGCTTCCCCGCCGCGAAAACTCCGCACGACAGGATGAGCGTTACCGCCACCGGAAGTAAAAAATTTAAACGAGAATATATAATGTGGAACTCCGTTCTGATTTAACGCGCAAATCGTTTCACGCCGTTCTTAGTTACTGAATTTCTTTCAGCACATGTGCCGCAATAACCAGGCGCTGAATTTCACTCGTGCCTTCGTACAGCCTGCAAATTCGCACGTCGCGGTAGTGCCGCTCGGCATCGTAATCCTTGATGAACCCATACCCACCGTGCATCTGCAAGCCGCGGTCGGCAGCCCGAAATGCCGCTTCGCTGGCGAAAAGCTTCGCCATCGCCGCTTCTTTTGTGTAACGCCGCGTCGCCAGATCCTTCAGTTTCGCCGCGCGCATCATCAGCAATTCTGCGGCTTCCAGTTCCGTCGCCGAATCTGCGATCATCCACTGAATCGCCTGCAACTTGGCCAGCGGCGCCCCGAATTGCTCACGCGCTTTGACGTGCCGCACCGCCGTCTCCAGCGCCGCCTTTCCAATCCCCAGCGCCTGCGATGCAATGCCGATGCGGCCCCCGTCCAGCGTTTCCAGCGCAATGCTGAATCCTTTACCCAGCGCCCCCAGCAGATTTTCTTTCGGAACCTTGCAGTGGCTCAATATCAGTTCCGTCGTGCTCGACGCATTGATGCCCAACTTGTGCTCGTTCTTGCCCCGCGTGAATCCCGCGAACCCCGGCTCAACTATAAAGGCGCTGATGCCATGATGCCCCAGTTGCTTGTCGGACGTCGCATAAACCACATACACATCCGCATGGCCGCCATTCGTCACGAACAGCTTGTTACCCGTGATCTCGTAGCCCTCTCCCGTATCCACAAACGTCGTTGCCAGAGTCGCCGCGTCGCTGCCGGCGTTCGGTTCCGTCAGCGCATACGCGCCGAGAAAGGTCCCCGCCGCCAGCGGCTTGACATACTTCTCCCGCTGCCCGTCTGTTCCGTGTTTCAAAATCGGATCGATACATAGACTGGTGTGCGCGCTCAGGATCACCCCCGTGCTTGCGCAGGCTTTGCTGATCTCCATCACCGCCAGATTGTAGGCGAGCGCCGTGCCGCCCGCGCCGCCCCAGGCTTCAGGCACATAAACGCCCATCAATCCCAGCTCGCCCATCTCGCGAACCAGTTCGTCCGGAAAGCGCCCGGTGGCATCAAGCTCCCGCGCCAGCGGCTTCACTTTCTTTTGCGCAAAATCCCGGGCCGTCTCCAGCACCGCCACTTCCACTTCGCTGAGTTCAAAATCCATTGTGTTCTCAGTGCCTCACGTGTTTGATTGATCCGCTGCCGTTCACACCCCATTCGATGCGTTCTCTCATACCTTTTCTTTGTACCTTAGAGTCTTCGTGTCTTGGTGTTTGAATCCGTTCCTTATTTCTACGTAGAGGAGTATAACTTTCCTCGGAATGCCTCGCGCGCTAAATTTCGGGATATTCTCTTGAAACCCATGCGGTAGCGTTTAAAAGGTGTGTTCGATCCGCGCCCTTTTTGGCGCGGAGTTTTGTTTGATCAGATTCAATAAGTTAGAGGAGCAGGCCATGTCTGTTCATAAAAGTTTGCGCACCGGCGGCTCGCTGACAAAGCACCGCAACGTTCTCACCCGCTCCGAGCGCATCAAGGTTCTCGAAGAGGCCGGCAATTGGCGCGAAGGCCAGAACAGCGTCGTCGGCCTGCGCAAGGTCAAGAGCATCAAGATGGCTGCCAAGAAAAAGGCCGCCAAGAAGGAAGGGGCCGAAGGCGCCGCGCCAGCCACTGGCGCCGCCGCCAAGCCGGCCGCAAAACCGGCAGCCGGAGCCAAGGCCGCGCCCGCTGCAGCCGCAAAGCCCGCAGCCAAGAAGTAACGGCGCTCCATCCAGACGCATGTCGGGGGCGAACGCCAACGTTCGCCCCTTACTTTTTTGCGTGCCCCATCTCAGTTTGAAGGGACTACCGGGTTCGCTCTGGAACCTCAGCGCGACTTGGCATCGTCACGTCCATCGGTGCCGTTCTTCTTCTCCGCACCCTCCGACCGTGCCCGAATCGTTTCACCGGTTGTCGCCGGCAAATCCGAAGCAATTTCTGCCGCGAGCCCCGACACCGCGTGTGCCCCGCGCACCGCCGTCGATTTTCCATAAACGGACGTCAACGTCGGCACTTTGCCACTCTCATCCATCGCCATGCCGCGCAACGCGCCATGCCGGTAACTGACAATCAGCGCGCGTACGACGTTGGAATCGAAAATCAGTCCCGCCTGATGGTCCAGCTCCTTAAACGCCTTCTTAACCAGAGCCGCATCGGGCTCCACATCCGGAGACGCGTTCGCCGGATAAATCAATTTGTCGAACGCGCTGGCCACCATCACGATCCGTGCACCCACGGGAATGGCGTCGCCCTTCAATCCATCCGGCACGCCGCTGCCATCGTATTTTTCGTGATGCGAACGAATCGCCGGCAGCACGTCCTGAAGCCCGGGAATGTTTTTCAAAAACTCCACGCCCGCCGTGACGTGTGACA
>Ga0163155_10000667_pt1 | contig 42313 bp, 37 predicted proteins | sample OliLakLV19SP4G1_FD_148611 | JGI IMG/M metagenome (GOLD analysis project Ga0163155, IMG submission 148611) | Freshwater microbial mat bacterial communities from Lake Vanda, McMurdo Dry Valleys, Antarctica - Oligotrophic Lake LV.19.SP4.G1 | ecosystem: Environmental > Aquatic > Freshwater > Lake >... | reverse complement strand
CCACGTGGCTGAAGCGTTCACAGGTTTGAAAGGTGCGTTGGTAGACATTAAAGATACTATCAAAGGCTTCAACATGATCATGGATGGTGAATTGGATCACCTTCCGGAGATGGCCTTCAACTTGGTTGGTAATATTGAAGATGCCATTGCGAAAGGGGAGAAAATAATGGCGGAAGCTAGGGGTTAACTATTCAATTCGTTGATTCGGTAATTTTTTAATTTACCGAATCAACGAATCACCAAATCAACAAATTGATATGCTCTTAGAAATAATAACACCCGATAAAAAAATATTCGAAGGCGAAGTCTCTTCTGCTTCCTTCCCGGGCGCAGACGGTTTCTTTCAAGTATTGAATGACCACGCACCTTTAATCTCCTTGTTGAAAGAGGGTATAGTTGAATACAAATCCAAAGAGGCCGTCCAACAAATCAAAGTTACGGGAGGGGTGGTAGAGGTTCTAAAAAACAAAGTAATCCTTCTAGCTGACGGAGTATTTGGTTAATCTCAAACCACTAATCCTTTACTGATTTCAGAAACTTTTGCCTCTGCCTTTCGTGTTATAGGCATTATGAAGTCGAGTATCGCACTCATCATCGTCAGCTCATTTTCTACTTTTGGCCAAAAGAACTGCATCTTAAAAGTGGACAAAGACAGCATTCAAGTGTATGCCTGCGGATCGGAAAATTCAAAATACAAAATCATCAAGGCAAAGTTTGATGTAGCGGCCACTCCCGAACAGCTTGTGGCCATGCTTCTCGATATCGATCATCTAGTCGATTGGCAGTATAGCACGGCCAGTGCACAATTGCTTAAAAAAATCAATGATCACGAAATCATTTATTATACCGAAGTCAACGCACCAGTAATTGACAACCGGGATTTTGTCAATCACCTACTGATCGATCGATCAATAGATCGTAAAATAACCGTTACTGCTACTAGCCTTCCCAACTACATTCCCGCCAAGGATAAGGTGATTCGAATCCCAATGTCGAAAGCAGTCTGGAAAATAACAGAAGAGTCTAAAAATAAATTGTCGATCGAATATGTGATCGAAATTGATTTCGGAGGTGTGGTGCCGGGTTGGGTAGTCAATTCTGTTGCGCACAAGGCACCTTACGAAACTTTCTAGAGTATGAAAGAAAAGATCGGCAGTTATAAAAGTACTGCTTACTAAAATTATCCTTTCTTCGCTTCTTTTGCCCACATATCGCGCAAGGTGACAGCACGGTTAAAAACCAATTTATCTTTTGTAGAGTCTGGATCAAGGCAAAAATAACCCGTGCGCATAAACTGGAACCGATCTGTCAAGGTAGCCTCCGCTAATGACGGTTCCGCGTAAACCTTTGGTAGCACTTTTAATGATTCACGATTCAGGCGATTTTCAAAATCATCTTCTATGCGATTCATGTCTTCTGTTACAAACAGTCGATCGTATAATCGCACTTCAACCTCGACAGCGTGCGCCATACTCACCCAATGGATTACGCCCTTTACTTGGATACCCGATGTGTCTGAGCCGCTTTTGCTTTCGGGGAAATACGTACAACGCAACTCTGTTACTTTTCCGGAAGCATCTTTGATTGCTTCCTCGCATTTAATAATATAGGCGCTTTTCAGTCGCACCATTTGACCCGGTGCTAATCTAAAATATTTCTTTGCGGGCACTTCCATAAAATCATCCGCCTCAATATACAGTTCACGGCTAAAAGGAATCTGCCGAGAACTGGAGAAAGTATCTTCGGGATTATTTTCACTTATCAATAATTCTTCTTTCCCTTCCGGATAATTGGTGATGACTATTTTGATTGGATCCAATACTACCATTCTGCGCAATGCAGTTTTATTCAAATGCTCGCGCACACAAAATTCAAGCAACCCAAAGTCAATCAGGTTTTCTCTTTTAGCTACCCCAATGCGATCGCAGAAATCACGAATGCTTTCTGGTGTATAACCTCTTCTCCGCATTCCGCTCAAAGTAGGCATCCGCGGATCATCCCAACCCTTAACATAATTTTCATTCACAAGCTGTAATAACTTTCGCTTACTCATCATGGTATAGGTCATGTTGAGGCGTGCAAACTCATATTGTTTAGAAGGATATATATTCAAGTTCTCGATGCACCAATCGTACAGTTCACGATGTGGAACGAATTCCAGTGTGCAAATACTGTGCGTGATTTTTTCGATGGAATCACTTTGGCCATGGGCAAAATCATACATCGGATAAATGCACCATGCATCGCCTGTACGGTGATGACGGGCATGTTTGATGCGATAGATGACGGGGTCGCGCATGAGCATGTTCACGTGTGCCATATCAATTTTTGCGCGCAGTACCTTCTCTCCATCTTTATAATTACCCGCTTTCATATCACCGAAGAGCGAAAGATTTTCTTCTGTGGTTCTAGCTCGATACTTATTGTTTGTTCCGGGTTTGGTGGGCGTGCCTTTTTGTGTAGCAATTTCTTCGCTGGTGCTGTCGTCTACATACGCCAAACCTTTTTTGATTAATTCAACAGCGAACTCATACAGTTGAGGAAAATAATCAGAAGCATATAATTCATTCGCCCAATTAAAACCAAGCCATTTAACATCGCCCTTTATGCTGTCAACGTATTCGGTTTCTTCGGTGACAGGGTTTGTGTCATCAAATCGCAGGTTGGTAACGCCATTGTATTTAAGTGCTAACCCAAAGTTGAGACAAATGCTTTTGGCGTGCCCCAAGTGCAAATAACCATTGGGCTCGGGTGGAAAGCGCGTAGCGATGCTCGTGTACTTACCAGCCGCAAAGTCGGCTTCAACGATTTCTTCTAGAAAATTAAGACTTTTTCCCTCTGACATACGTTCGTAAAAGCCTCAAAGGTAGGTGCGATTTTATTGTGAGAAAAATTTTGTTGGAAAGAGTTTGCTTAGCGACCGTCACTTCCGCGCGGCTTTCACCTCCGTAGGCGTAACCGCTGCACCTTTGTTGCTAAAAGAATTGCGAACATAATTTAGTACATCGCTTACTTCTTGATCGGTTAAGTCAGTAGCAGCCATTTCTCCGTTGTAATCAATACCATTTACTTTCATCGGCCCGCTTACACCTTTTATGATCTGTATGATAGATCTTTTCTTATCGGCCATCAGGTAATCTGATTTAGCTAGCGGAGGATATACACCTTCTAAGCCTTCGCCTTTTTCCATGTGGCAACTGATACAATTAGAAATGTAAATCTCCTGTCCGCGCTTGACACTTGCTTTCAAGTCGAAAGGAGGTGGCTTTTGAAAATTAAAAAACATGATGGCTATGCAACTAAGGATCAGTACAGCAAAAAATTTCATATTAAAACAAAATACTATTGTTAAACATTATCCAAACTAAAAGGCAACTTCCTAATCCGCTTGCTTGTCAAATCAAAAATAGCGTTTGTCAGGGCGGGTGTAAATGGTGGTAACGCAGGTTCACCTACGCCTCCCGCTTTCTCATCGTTATCCATAATATAAACCTCTATTTCAGGCGTCTCGCTGATGCGCGGCATTTTGTACGAATCAAAATTCCGTTCCACGGCTTTCCCGTCTTTAAAAGTTGTTTCATGTTTGGTAGCCGCACCCAACGCCATGATGATGCTGCCTTCGACCTGTGCTTTGATAATATCAGGATTAACATACCAGCCGCAATCCATCACCGCCCATACTTTATCAATCTTTACTTTACCCTCGGCTGTTTTAGAAACTTTTACCACTTCGCCAACAATGCTGGAAAAGCATTCGGTAATCGCTACACCATATCCCTCATTTTTTTTCCGCGCTTTCCAGTTGGTTACTTGTTCTAATTTATCAATCAGTAAATTGTAGCGTTCGCCCAAATGTTGCCTGCGGAAGTCGAGTGGATCTTTGGCCGCCAAAACTGAGAGCTCATCGATAAAACTTTCAAACGCAAAACCGTTGGTAGAGGCATACACGGACCGCCACCACATGACGGGCACCGGTGATTCCACAGGTGAGTCACCGAAACTGTAATGTGGAATAGAACCAAAGTAGCCTTCCAAAAATCCTTCGGTGTCACTTGCGTTGTACGTGGATTTATCAGCAGCGGGGTTTTGCATGTCCATGTTCTGCCCCGACAACTTTGCTTCGTAGGATCCGATTCGGCCTCCTTCGGTAACGTTTCCTTTGCATTGATAAACCATACCAGGGCGAAAGGGCCCGATCGTCATATCATCTTCGCGCGTCCAAATTACTTGTACCGGAGCTTTTATTTCCTTGGAGATCATCACTGCTTCGTACGGATAGTCTGTAAACGCCTTGCGACCAAATCCTCCACCCAAGAAAGTCATGTTCACGATTACTTTTTCGGGCGGCAGCTTTAAATGCCCGCAAATATTTTGTTGAATCCAGTCTGGCCCTTGAATTGGGCCCCAGATTTCACATTTGTCATCCGTCACATTCGCCACGCAATTCAAGGGCTCCATACAACTGTGCGATTCGTAGGGAGTTTCGTACGTTGCCTCGGCTTTCTTTTCTGCTTTCTCAAATGTCTTCACCGTATTTCCCATCGTGCGAAACGATATCATATCACCCTTCACTTGCTCACGCATCTTCGTGTACAATTGATCTGAACTATGATGGGGGAAAGCAGCATCGTCCCACTCTACTTTCAGGACTTTCCTTCCTTGCATGGCAGCCCACGTGCTATCGGCCACAACAGCCACACCTTCGCGCATATTGTCAAACTCATCGCGCGTTACTTTGAGAACGTGTTTTACACCCGGTATTTTTTTGGTTTCAGTATCATCAAACTTTACCACCTTGCCTTGAAAGCGCGGACTTCTTTCTACCACCGCGTACAACATGCCGGGCAATTTAAAATCCAAACCAAAAATTGCTTTGCCGTTTACTTTTTGCGGAGTGTCTTGTCGCGGCAAGGGCTTACGGATGATTTTATAATCTTTAGGATTTTTTAATGTGATCTCTTTCGGTGGTTCTAATTTAGCCGCATCGGCTACAAGTGCTCCATAATTTAATTTCTTACCGGATGGTTTGTGAATCACTTCTCCATTTTCTGCATAGCATTCTGACTTGTTGACGCCCCATTTTTTCGCTGCCGTTTCGATCAACATCTCACGGGCAGATGCACCCAGCATCATTAGCTTTTTGTACGACCCTCGAATAGTAGAACTACCACCGGTCACTTGGCTTCCATATTTTCTTCCATTGCCGGGAGCAAACAAGATGTTTACTTGATCGAGAGAAACTTCCAATTCTTCGGCAATCATCTGCGGCACTGACTGAAAGGAACCCTGCCCCATCTCCGAGCGGTGGTTCATGATCGTGACTTTGCCATTGGTGTCAATCGAAATCCAAGCGTTGAGTTCCACGCCTAAACTTTCTGCACCCTCAGTATTAAAAATGTCTACTTCTTTGCCAGAGGCAGAAAAGCTAAGTCCGAGTGTTAGCGCGGTGCCCGTTAAGCCAGATAGCTTAATAAAATTTCTGCGCGATATATCTTGTGTAATGGTTTCCATAGTCTTACCTCACCCCATCCCCTCTGCGGAAGAGAGGGGAAAAGTTTAGGATTTAGTTTTAGTTTTTCGGACAATCATTTTTTTGTTATGAGCTGTGCAGCGGTCTTTATTGCTTTGCGAATTCGCGGATACGTTCCACACCTGCAAATGTGGCCTTGCATGGCCGCGTCAATATCTTTGTCACTAGGATTTACATTTTTCTTGAGCAAAGCGGTGGCTGCCATAATTTGTCCGCTTTGGCAATAGCCACATTGCGGCACTTGCTCAGCAATCCACGCTTGCTGCACGGGGTGAGAGTTGTCAGAAGAAATCCCTTCGATCGTAGTGATTTCCTTATTCGCAACAGTAGACACTGGCAGCGAACAAGACCGAACAGGCACACCATTCAAATGCACGGTACATGCACCACATTGCGCAATGCCACAACCATACTTGGTACCCGTCAGTCCTACCACATCGCGGATGGCCCAAAGCAGCGGCATTTTAGGATCGGCATTGATCGTTTCGGTCTTGCCGTTAATTTTGAGGGTAATAGCAGCCATAATGATTTTGGGATTTGGAAGGGAAGGTAGCAAAATTCAGCTAACTTGACCTTTAGATACTTTGTTAATATTGATGAATGGTAACTCCTAATTTATGAAAATTCTGACAACCCTCCCCTTGGCACTACTTGCTTCAACTTTGGTCGCCCAAAAACTAGTGGTCAAAATTGAAAATGTGAAAGACGATCAAGGTCAAGTGGCCGTAGCATTGTTTAACAACGGTGGCGATTTTCCAAAAAATCGATTTCAAGGGAAAATGACTCCCGCAAAAAAAGGAGAGGTAGAAGTGGTTTTTGAAAACCTGCCTGCCGGTGAATATGCAATTAGCATATTGCATGATGCGAACAAAAATGAAAAAATGGACTCGAACCTGTTGGGCATGCCAAAGGAAGGCTATGGGTTTTCCAACAATGCGATGGGTACAATGGGACCTCCCAGTTTTGAAAAAGCAAAGTTTACTTTGACTGCCGATCCGGTCATCATCAAAATGAAGTACTAGTTATCAACTGTATATCACTCATTACAATCGTTTGCAGCGTTTTTTATTCCCGGTTGGCACGTTGGAGTGAAGGCATGTGGCTATGATGTGTTATGTTGCATCCAAAATTCAACGATTGACCCTAAGTTCCGATTCCCATGATTGACTTAACAACGCTCTTTCCCTACACATTCGATAAAAAATACAGCAAGCCTGTTGCCTATTTTTCGATGGAGTTTGCTATCGACCAGCCGCTAAAAATATACAGCGGTGGTTTGGGTTTTTTGGCAGGCTCGCACATGCGCAGCGCCTATGAACTCAAACAAAACATGATCGGCATCGGCATTCTGTGGAAAAAAGGGTATTACGACCAAGAACGAAATCAAGATCAGACATTGAAGGCAACTTTTCGCGACAAGGATTATTCATTCTTGACGGATGTCGGAATTACTTTTCCCATTACCATCCATGGCGCCCGTGTGTATGTAAAGGCGTTGTTGCTCAAACCGGAGGTTTTCAAAACAGCCCCAATGTTTTTACTAACCACTGACATTCCAGAAAATGATTTTCTAGCACAGACCATTAGTCATCGATTGTACGATCCGAATGAATCAACCCGAATTACACAGTCCATTTTATTGGGCATTGGGGGCGTGAAATTGTTGGACGTATTAGAGCGTCCTACTGAAATTTACCACATGAACGAAGGGCATGCCTTGCCGCTTTGCTTTTCGTTGATGGACAAATTCAACGACCTGAACGAAGTGAAAAAAAGAGTGGTGTTCACCACTCACACGCCTGAGTTGGCCGGCAACGAAGCACACAGTGTGCCGCTGCTGGACAGCATGGGTTTCTTCAATGGGCTAACAATAGACCGCGTGAACGAATTGGTACATCCCGAAAACGGCATATTGAATTATACCCTCACCGCACTGCGGATGGCAAAGAAGGCAAATGGTGTTTCTCAACTTCATGGTGAGGTGTCACGGAAAATGTGGGGAGGCAATGAAGGTATTTGTGAGATTGGCGCCATTACCAACGCGCAAAACAAAACCTATTGGCAAGACACGCAACTGGAAAAAGCTGCCGCAAAAGATGACGATGAGGCGCTGGAAAAAAGAAAAAAGTATTTGAAGTATAAACTCTTCCGGGTAGTAGCCAACCAAACCGGAAAACTGTTTGATCCGAATGTGCTCACGCTGGTTTGGGCAAGACGGTTTGCCCAATACAAGCGCGCCAACTTATTGCTATCTGATTTTGATCGGTTTTTAAGGATCGTGAACAACAAAGAGTTCCCGATTCAAATGATTTGGGCGGGCAAACCCTATCCAGAAGATTACAGCGCTATCAATATATTCAATGAAATTTATTGGAAGACTAAGATCTTACCTAATTGCACGGTGCTGACGGGCTATGAGCTTTGGCTATCAGCCCACCTGAAAAAAGGCTCTGACCTATGGTTGAACAACCCGCGAATGTACCACGAAGCGTCTGGTACGAGCGGGATGACGGCTGCCATGAATGGGTCGATCAATTTATCGATACCGGATGGCTGGGTACCAGAATTTTCCAAGCATGGCAAAAATGCATTCATCATTCCAGCAGCTGATGACTCACTTTCGGTAGAAGAAAAAGACAGACAAGAAGCGACAAGTCTTTTTGATCTTTTGGAAAACGAAATTATTCCGATGTACTACAAGTCTCCTTCTAAGTGGTCGAAGATCGTGAAAGCCGGAATGACTGATGTGGTTCCCTTCTTTGATGGGGGGCGCATGGCACGGGAATACTACGAACAAATGTATTGGCCCGAAGAAATAACGGTTGCTAAAAAAAGCTCTAAGAAAGAGTCGGCAGCTAGTTGAGACTACTTTTCGTTCAATGCCCAATTATATTCATAAAATCCCACTGCGTACGTAGCTGGGATTTTTTCTTTTCGAAATTGGTTGATCCATTCAATTTCTGTTTTGCCGTCCGTGGTAAAATCTTTTTTGTACCATTCAAAAATTTTAGAGAGTTCTATTTTCTTCCGGGCAACATTTACTTTTAACCATTCTGGATTGTTTAGGGCAGCCGTGGTTCGGTCGTTCAATTGCTTGTCTAAGCCTTCTGGCGTGTAGGCGAAACTAGCAAGGGGCGGGCAACTTTTGGCAGCGCAGGCTAATGCAAAATGAAAGCGTGCATCTTTGTAGGGCAACAATAATTTTTTTATCTCCAAACTATTAAGCGTCATTTCCTCTCCCGCTATTTTGTGCTTGACTTTGTCAAAGAAGCCACTATTGTCAAGAGGGGATTTTAACGGATAATGTTTCACTACCCAATAAACCACCGCTACATTGTAGGCATTGATGTAAAATGCTTTTTTGTTGGAGTCATTTTCCTTTGACATATCTATTTCGCCCACACTGGTATAAAGTGCTTCCACTTCCGTCATATTTTGCTTGATTTTGCTGTACGCCACAGCGCCATTGCTAACATACTTCTTGAAGAAAGTATCGGCCGACTTAACAAAGGTCGGTACATCCGTTGCCTGAGCTGAAGGGAATAAAATAATAAGAAAAAGAATTATCAAAAATCGTTTCATAAATAGTAGTTTAGTTTTCTATGTTTCACTAGAACCCCTCAGTTAGCAGGATTTATTGTACCTTGAACATCAAAAATGAATTAATAGTTGTTGTCCATTTGTCAAACAGTTGACAAAGCATGTTAAGCTAATTCTGAATCTTGGCGCTTTATGAAAAAAATAGTCATCATTGGTAATGGAATCAGCGGCATCACCGCGGCCCGCCACATCCGCAAGCGAAGCAGTCATAAAATCACGGTCATCTCATCCGAAACAGATCACTTCTTCTCTCGCACAGCCCTGATGTACATCTACATGGGCCACATGAAATACGAACACATTAAACCCTATGAAGACGGTTTTTGGAAAAAGAACCGAATCGATTTGCTGAAAGATCACGTGGAGCAAGTGGACACCGACTCAAAATCGGTTCATCTAAAATCTGGGGACAAGATTAATTACGACATGCTTATCATTGCCTCGGGTTCTGTCTCCAACAAATTTGGTTGGCCGGGGCAAGACTTAAAGGGAGTCCAAGGGTTATACAGCTATCCCGACTTGCAGTCGATGGAAAATTATTCCAAGGAAACAAAAAAAGCCGTGATTGTTGGTGGGGGACTAATAGGAATCGAAATGGCTGAAATGTTTCTATCCAGAGAAATAGCCGTAACAATGTTAGTACGCGAAAATGAGTTCTGGAATAATGTGTTACCACAACAAGAAGCGAACCTCATCAGCCGGCACATTCGTAGCCATCATATCGAGCTAAAATTGGAAACAGAACTAAATGAAATTATTGCTGACGCTGATGGAAGAGTAAAAGCCATCCTAACCAACAAAGGAGAAAACATCGAATGTCAATTTGTAGGGCTGACCGTAGGCGTTTCGCCCAACATCCAATTTTTGAAAGGATCGAAGATCGAAACCAAACGGGGCATTTTGGTCGATGAATTTTTAGAAACCAACATTCCCGATGTATATGCCTTGGGTGATTGCGTAGAAAGAAAATACGACTTGCTCGGTCGAAGCAACATTGAACAAGTGTGGTACACAGGCCGCATGATGGGCGAAGTAGTAGCACAAACTATCTGCGGAGAAAAAACAAAATACGAACCCGGCCCTTGGTTTAACTCCGCCAAATTCTTCGACATTGAATATCAAACCTATGGCAACGTGGGCAATGAATTAAAACCCAACGAAGAAGAATTCTATTGGGAACATAGCAGCGGAACAAAAGCCATGCACTTTGTGTGGGATAAAACCTCCAAACAATTTATTGGCATCAACACGTTTGGAATTCGATTACGCCACGAATGCTTTGATAAATGGCTTCGCGAGAAAAAGAGCATCGACTTTGTGACGGCCCATTTAGCAGACGCCAATTTCGATCCCGAATTTTTTACACGACATGAATTTGAAATTATTGAACAGTTTAAAATGAAATTAAGTAACAGGAAAATAGTAATAGGCATACTGCCTACTAAAAAATAAATAGAATGAAATACATAAAAACTCTCGGTCTCATACTCTTCATCACAGGCTTCGCCATTTTCAACTTTTCCTTCTTTTGGGCATCCTACACCCTCACTCCCAAAATCGCAAAAGAAAAAATAACTGATTCGCGTAAAGCAGAATTATTTTTGCAATCAGATACAGATTTAATTAATCAACGCACAGCTTCCAATTTCACTTTTGTTTCCCAACTGAATAAAATTTTTGAAAATGTAAACGAATCACAGATCACCAAATTTGCAATCACCGCTCATGAGTTGGATCAATTAGCAGCCAATAACGACAAAAAATTTTCCCTTACTTCCGCAGATTCTGTTTTTAAAGGAACTGATGAAGTAGCCTTGTTCAAAGCAAAAGCATTTAAAGATTATGGAAGCTGGCTGGAGGGCCAATCCTTTTCTTCGCAAGACGAACTGAAAAAGCAACTGCAAAACGTTGCAGACAACATTAAAAATTACGGCATCGTCAACCAATTTGGTTTTGATCGCTACCAAATCAAAGACTTAAAATATTCGCTTGCAAAAGCTTCTTCCCTCAGTCCTGTAAAAGACAACCCGGTGCTATTTATTTTTCTCACCATCGGACTTTGCATAATTGGTGCGTTGCTCTACATCCTGCCGAAATTACAACTGCCTGCTGGCATCAAGAACAACGGCATATTTTTCAACGTTATGAAAAACGTGCAGTGGCTCGGCATCCTCACCGGCACATGGCTCATTGCTTTTTACATCATCCTTTATTTCTATCCTGAATACATAACCAACGGGGTAACACTCGTTGACCCCGTGAGCATGTGGTTGAAAAACCAAGAAGCTGGACGGTTTTTTCTCTACGGGTTTTTATACACGCTTTGCATTCTAGTAATGGGCGTGCGGATGATGATCAACTATCGCCATAGCAAATACCAACTGTTGCGCACTGCGTCTGTCATGTTTTTCCAAACGGCCTTTGCCTTTCTCATTCCCGAAATATTAATCCGCCTCAACAAACCCTATTTCGATTTCAAAAATATTTGGCCACTCGACTACGGTTTCTTTTTCGATTCGCGAATCAGCCACTTGGTGGACAGCGGCACACTCGGAATTTTTATGTTGGGTTGGGGTATCGCGCTCATCATTGTAGCCGTGCCGGTGCTCGTTTATTTTTTTGGCAAGCGCTGGTATTGCAGTTGGGTGTGCGGCTGCGGAGGTTTGGCCGAAACACTGGGCGACCCTTACCGACAACTCTCCGACAAAACCGTGAAGGCATGGAAAGTAGAGCGGTGGATGGTTCACGGAGTGCTGGTTTTTTCCGTGGTGATGACGGCCGGAGTCATTTACACCTATTGGACGAAATCATCGTGGTTTTTATTTTTCGATAGCTACAAACTCCGCGAAGTATATGGAGCCTTTATTGGTATAGGCTTTGCAGGCGTGGTGGGCACCGGTTTCTATCCATTGATGGGCAATCGTGTATGGTGTCGCTTTGGTTGCCCCCTGGCTGCGTACTTAGGTTTGATCCAACGGTACAAATCACGCTTCCGCATCACCACGAACGGAGGTCAATGTATTTCGTGCGGTAACTGTTCCACCTATTGCGAAATGGGCATCGATGTTCGCTGGTATGCACAGCGCGGCCAAAACATTATACGCTCTTCTTGCGTAGGCTGCGGAGTCTGCTCCTCCGTTTGTCCGCGTGGCGTGTTAAACTTAGAAGTGAAAGGCGAAGAAGGAAGATTTGGAAAACCAATTTTAATTGGCAACAACGGAGTGACGTTGGCGGAATAAATTATTTTATTGGCAGCCCCCTCGAGCCAACGCACTTACTCACACACTCGGGCCGGGCTTTCGGCACTCGCCAGCCATCTTCGGCCCGCCAGCCGAAGCGCAGCGAAGGCTGGGCTCAAACAAATGCCTCAATCCCTGGCTGATGCGTGGACATCGTTGATCAATTGATATCCAAATCAAATTTTCCACAAAAAATTGCTTTATAAAACTTTGAATAGAATCAGTTTCCTATATTTAAAAAAGGCTGGTACTAACAAATATAACTTGCCATAAAACCGCCTTCCAAACCATGAAAATTGATACAGTTAACTACAAAAAGGTAGATAAATCAATACTGATCGCCAGCTTAGCAAGCGGAGATTTTGAAAAGCCTTCTAAAAATCAACTAAAAGAACTAATAAAAAAATTTGGCTCTGCAGTAGATTTGGGTGACTACATTTCTGCCAGAAATACACTAATAGTTTCTATTCATTTTCAACTTGAAGACACATTTGATGCAATTAAGCGAAAAGGTTATTTCCGCTATTCAAAATATATTAATCGTAAATGTATAGTCAAACACATTGCATCTGAACTTATTGAGATTTGTAAGTCGCAGGGTTGCTTGACTGATCAAATTAATATCTACCTAACATCAATAATAAACTATTCAGCCATCTTGGATTCATACAATACGTTCGATAAGTTCGCTTTGAGTGAAATCAAAAAGTTCGAAAAGAATTTTCCCGGAAAATCTCTAATAAAAACACTATTGGCTTATGTTGATTTCCTTTTTCTATCGGATCACTACCCGAAAACAAAAGATGATCTATCAAATATCTCAGGTAGGACAAAAGAAGACATCTGTTTAGCAACTTCTTTTTTAATTCACTTTTATACTGAACGAATAAAAAATCAAGATATTGACATCACTTATGTGGCCGAGGAATACGTTATGTCTTCTGGAATAGTAAAACTAATAATACCCGTCTGTTATCATTTAGACTTTAAAGAATTCGAGATATTGATAGATCACTTTGGTTATGAATGCAATATAAAAGACGAAATACTTTTAATTAAACCGCCTTTTGAAGACTTTGAAAAGTCAGTTCGGTTGGGCTATATCCGAACTGACATACAAAGTTTTAATGATAGATTCGAAAGTCCTGAAACCACTTCTATAGAAGAACTTGTTGACGAGCTAAACAAGCAAGACTCCTTACAATTTTTCAAACTTATTGAAACACATAATTATCAGCGATATAGAGTCGAAATACCAGAACCAGTGTATGACTTCCTTATTGAAAAGTTCATTAAACCTAACGAACTTTTCCGAGAAGAGTTAATCTACCTTTCTTCAATATTTAAAGAACAATTATTAAATCCAATTGAGCTTGAAAAAATTAGAATTAAGGATCATTTAACTCTAGGTGAATTTGTAAAAATTCATAGAATTTTTACAATTTTTTATTTGCTTTTTGCAAAAGAAATATATAAAAAAGAAAAGATTGAAACTAAACTTCTTCTGCGTTCCTTAATACCGGTTTATCCAGCAGATCTATTCTATGAATTCATGGAGAAACTACTACCCACCAGAAAGATTGATTCGTTCCTTGATATCGTATGCTGGGAACCCGGGCTAGATAAAGTTTTTGATTTACAATACCATTCAATTCTATTTTTTAACAACCATTTTCTTATTCCATTGTCTATTTTCGCAAACTCCAACAAAATTAGAAATCTATATGCCTCGGAATACAAACAAAATAATTCCCAATTACTAAGTGATGGAGAAATTGACCCTTTGGTGGACAAATTATGTGCTTCACTTGCCTATGCCTCATTAGAATATTATTCACAAACTTCCATTGGCAGTACCGATATTGATGTCTTTGTTATTTATGGGAATACTCTATTTGTCTTTGAGTGTAAGCACACCCTACACCCAGCTAGCACATTTGATCTCAGGACAACATATGACTATATTAAAAAAGCGGAAAGCCAACTTGATTTAACTATCGCTGAGTTCTACAATGGAAACCTCACAGAAAAGATCAAAAGAATATATGGGTTAGAACTTGTTGGAATAGTAAGAATTCAAGGCGTAATAGTTTTAAGCAATCGTTTATTTAATGGTAATATCTTTAGGTATCCCGTTAGAAACATAAACGAAATAGATAATATGATAAACAGGGGAACCATGAGGACTAAAGACGGAGAATTCTGGTTGTGGCGCGAGAAAAAATTAACAATTAGCTTTTTAATTAATTACTTTAGTCTAGATAATGAGCTTGTTCAATTACTTTACGACTCGTTATCTAAAATCACATTAACCTATGAATTTGTAAGACCAGTAATTAAATTTGATACTTACGTTTTGGAAGTTCAAGGTGCTAATTTAAGAATGAAAGAATTTACTGACAACTTAGAAAAAGCTGAAAATTTCGATGAGTGATTTTACTAAGCGCTTGTAAAAACGTCATTTATTTCTCCAGAGGGTCTCCCGTTTCGGGGACTCTGTTGGCAGCAAAGTAGCGCAAAGACTAGCCTCTGCAAAGAATAATTAATAAAAATGAAAGACGAACTTATCCAAACACTTCACCCCCAACCTGAGAAAACGAATAAGCGTATTTCTGTAGAAAAATATTAGTTCATCAAAAAGAATCTGCTGGCAATCTTGGCCAAAGAAGAATTTACTCATACTGTTTACTATTCGTGCGATTTTTATTCTGGAAATAGAATCTATAATTTAATGTTCAAGAAGTAAATGATAGAAGACCAACCTAGGAAAGCAAAAATGAAATAAAAATATTTGAGGATAAATAATTAAGAACCCTCTGAGATGAAGAACAGGAAAAATGGTTTATATCAATTACTAACGTGGGCACTGTTGTAGCCGACAGCGCTATTCCTAAAAAATAGTGGAGTTTGCTAAAAACAAAGTTAAAAGCTGAAGGAATGCAGTTGATGACCGTCATCTTCTGGAAAACGGACCGGGGTTGAAGAAATAAAAGCAAGCATTTTTAGCGATGCCCTGAATTTACAAAACCGCCAAGTTGGCGCAGGTTCTCAAGTCAAAATAAGAGTGTTAAAATTAAATCACTTATTTTTAACAAAAATGAACCCTTCAGCATTACCAATCAATGCCTCTTTTTAAAATAGAACATACCGCAAAGGAAAGTGCATGGGGCATTTGGCACATAGCAGAGAGGGAAGAGGAATTAGTCCTTCTTGCCGCAGAACAATGTCCGGAAGAATTGATAAGCCCCTCAAAAAGATTGGAATGGCTCGCGGGGCGGGTGTTGATAAGAACGCTTTTAGAGCGAGTTAATGTGAGTAGCGCTGGAGTAATGAAAGATGAATTTGGTAAGCCGTTTCTGAAGGCACTTCCTCATCAAATTTCACTCACGCATTCCTATCCGTACGTTGCAGCTCAGATAGATTTAAGGCACTCGGTGGGGATTGATCTGGAGCAGCCCAAGCAAAAATTGCTGGCAATTGGGCCGCGCGTGCTTTCGGCAACCGAATTGACCGATGCTGGCAATAACATAGTGAAACATTGCGTGTACTGGTGCGCCAAGGAGGCCCTTTATAAAATTTATGGCAAGCGTCGCCTCCATTTTGCTAACCAATTAAACATCGAACCGTTCTTGTTAAAAGAATCGGGAGAACTGAAGGGGTTCATTACTGTAAATGGCCAAAAACAAAATGTAAATTTGATTTATCAAGTACACCCTGATTTCGTGCTGGTTTTAACCAAAACAGTTAGTTTATGAAAAACGTGATCTTTTTTTTGTGCGTTTCTATTTCGGCTCATGCCCAGCCTGAAATACAAAATTTTTCGCTCACCAATGTTGCCACCAACAAACCCGTTTCGTTAGACCAATTTACTGGCATGGCAGGCGTGGTAGTTCTGTTTACGGCAAATGAATGTCCGTACGATAATTATTACAAAGATCGGATGAAGCTTTTGATCGATTCGTACGCTGGTAAAATTCAAGTTCTGCTAATCAATTCCTATGACGAGCCGCATGAGTCGCCCGAGAAAATGGCTATTCATTATGTAAATCTAAACGTGCCCTACTTGGCCGATAAAGATCAAAGTGTGATGGAGAACTTTGGCGCGCGCAAAAGCCCCGAGGCATTTTTGCTTAAACCTACCAATGGTAAATTTATTGTTTTGTATAGTGGCGCTATTGACGACAATCCACAGGTAGCCACCGATACAAAGCAAAACTATCTGCGCTATGCGATCGATAAATTACTCGCAAATCAAAAAACGGATTACGTCAACAATCGAGCAATGGGCTGCACCATCAGACGAAAGTAAAGTCTTAGACACCTAAGTCGCCCCCATCCGAAATCTCAATCAACAGTAACTTTACTTCTTCCGCTTTGGCGTGCTCCCCTATTTTCTCAAATGACATCACCAAGTTTCTAAGCGCACGCCTGATAATATCTAAACTTGAGCAGGATTCGTAAAAAGAGGTTTGCGGCACTAGGTGCAGTTCGTTGATATAGTTTTCAATGTCTTGCTTAGAAAAAATCAAACCCCGATTGAAGGCGTTGATGTAGAATTGGTGGTTATCATCCTTATAGGTTAAGATAAATAAGTTGGGCAAGTTGACACCGTGGACAGGAAGTTTTAACTTTTGCGCCACCAACATATAGATAACACAAAGTGTAATAGGATTTCCCTTCCGACTCTCAAGCACAATATTGATCATCGAATTTCCCGGAGAATGAAAATTCTTAGTGTTGGCACCAAACTTCAATTTGTTAAAGAGTACGCTGTTGATCACCTTCACCTGATCGTAGGGGTATAGATCCGGTCGAAATTCCAGCCAGGTGTCATAATAAATCTGCTCCAGATCTTGCCGAAGCTTTTCTAACTCAATTTCAGGATATTGATACGTGGCCACTATCCACATGCCGGTGAGCAAGTCCTTTTCTTCCGATTGATACCACAATTGTAGGCGTTCCTTCAAAAGTTGATATTGCAGCACGTGAATTAACTCTTCAATCCTACTTTGCACCAAGGGGTTTAGATTGCTCTCCCACTCGTATTCTAAAAATGGAATCGCGTCTTTGCCTAACGACAAAATCTTCTCCTCAACGTGAGAGCTGATTTGTTTGTCATCATCATCGAGTAAAGAAACGAGCGCTTTTAGTTCTACTTCTGTCATCAAAACAAAATATTGAATGATTGAATACAAAATGAAATAATCATGCCTTAGCGGTTTTTACGAGCCCTCGACAACACCTTTAGGATTTCTGTTCCTTCATTTCTAAAATCAAGAACAACTTGTTCCTCAATAGTGTTTGACTCAATTAGTATCTCCAACCAAAACAATACTTCATCCGCTTCTTCTACTGTAATGCTCAATTTTGAAATAAATTCTGTTTTTGATCTTGCTCTACACGCTACCTAGTAGTTTGCCCCAACAGATAATGCTGATCTCAAAAACTGCTTACCAATCCTCTGCGATTCCCCTCTTTTTTTTATCTAACGATATATCGTAACTGCATTCAACTAAAATAGCTTGGTTCTCTTTTCAAATTTTTCTACAAACTCTTTCTTGTCGTTTTCTACCATCACTCATTCAATCAATCATTCAACATTGTATCACTCCCACATTAAACTTTTCAACTATGGCATGATTGGCCGCTTCAATCCCCATGGAAACTACTTTTCTTGTTTCTAGCGGGTCAATCACACCATCCACCCATAAACGGGAAGCCGCATAATACGGACTTAGCTGTTCATTGTATCGGTCGATGATTTCTTTCAACAATAAATCTTCTTCCTCTTGAGTGATCACTTTGCCCTGAAGCTTTAGTGAACTTACGCGGATTTGCAACAACGTTTTGGCGGCCGCGTTCCCGCTCATCACGGCAATCTGTGCCGTTGGCCAGGCATAAATCAATCGAGGATCATAGGCTTTGCCGCACATCGCATAGTTACCTGCTCCGTAGGAGTTGCCTATGATAATGGTAAACTTTGGAACGGTAGAGTTCGCCATCGCGTTCACCATCTTCGCTCCATCTTTTATAATTCCTCCATGTTCTGCTTTACTGCCCACCATAAAGCCGCTGACATCTTGCAAAAATAAAAGCGGTACTTTGCGCTGATTACAATTCATGATGAACCGAGCCGCTTTGTCTGCCGCATCCGAATAGATGACGCCACCCATTTGCATCTCACCCTTTTTGTTCTTCACCACTTTGCGCTGATTGGCAACAATGCCTACGGCCCAACCCTCTATGCGCGCATAGCCACAGAGAATTGTTTTCCCGTAAAGAGCCTTGTACTCATCAAACTCAGAGTCATCTACCATTCGCTTGATGATCTCGAGCATGTCATACGGCTTGGCGCGATCGGTTGGTATCAATCCGTAAATATCTTCAGGCCTTTCTTTTGGCGCTTTTGCTTCCGCACGATCAAACCCGGCTCTTTCGCTAGCACCCATCTTATCAAACAAATCGCGAATATGATCCAAGCACGCTTGGTCATTAGGAAACTTATTATCGGTAACTCCGGAAATTTCGCAATGCGTGGTTGCGCCCCCTAGCGTTTCATTGTCGATATCTTCACCAATCGCAGCTTTCACCAAATACGAGCCCGCCAAAAAGATAGAACCTGTTTTGTCTACAATCATCGCCTCATCAGACATGATCGGTAAATATGCGCCACCCGCCACGCAGCTTCCCATGATGGCTGCTATCTGCACGATGCCCATCGAAGACATCTTTGCATTGTTTCGAAACTGTCTACCAAAATGTTCTTTATCAGGGAAAATTTCATCCTGCATAGGCAAGAAAACGCCCGCGCTATCTACCAGGTAAATGACGGGCAAACGATTTTCCATCGCTACTTCTTGGGCGCGAAGGTTTTTTTTTGCAGTAATCGGAAACCACGCTCCTGCTTTCACCGTGGCATCGTTGGCAACAATTACACATTGCCTTCCTTTTACATAACTAATTCCCGTGATCACCCCGCCTGACGGACAACCGCCTTGTTCTTTGTACATGCCATCGCCCGCGAAAAGCCCGATCTCCAAAAATCGCGAGTCTTTATCTGTAAGATATTCAATGCGCTCCCGCGCGGTCAGTTTTCCTTTCTGGTGCTGGTCTTCAATTTTTTTTTCGCCTCCGCCAAGCATCGTCTTTTTGGCCTTCGATTTTAGTTGAGAGCAAAGTTGCTTGAGTTGATCTTCGTTTTTATTGAATGCTAAATCCATGTTTTTGATTTACGGGCTACGGACTGCACTTACGAATGACCCGTAATTCGTACTTTGCAGCTCACTTCCCATGCTTATTTTTTCGGCATAGATGCCTTCTTTGCTTCTTCTTGCTTGCGTCTGTCCCGCTCAATTTTTTTCTTACTTTTTCCTAAGGGAGAAAGAAAATGTTTAGGGTTATTATTAAAATGGCTAGCTAAACTGTCAACGCTTTTGAGCAACTTATTTAAATTGACATACAAGGTATCTTCTGTCATCAGCTTACTCATCGTGTTGTCGCCCTTATTCAACCCCGCCAATGTCTGATTCAGGTTGGAAATCGCTTGCTGCGTTTTAAAAAGCGTTTGGTTTAGCTTCAACATTTTGAGAGAGTCAGAAAGCGTTTTAAAATTTTGAAGTGTTGGCTTCAATTCCAGAAGGGTGGAATTGAGATTGTCGGCTACTCCTTTAAATGATCCTGAGAGATCAACCATTTTTCCGTTGGCTGTGACAAGGGTCTTATTAAGCAGATCCGGAGTTGTTTGTAGCTTCAAAAAAATTGCATCCAATTGCTGCGAGTTTTTTGTTAGGTTATCGATGATTGTGTTGAACTTGCGCAGGGTAGTTTGTAAATCCGTTGCTACTGGGGCTGCGGTATCTGTAAACACATCAAACATACCTTTTGCTACTTCGGTGCGGATTGTATCGCCCGGTTTCAATTTTACCTCCGATTGGCCAATTGATAGCAACACCGTCTTTCCCCCTAGAAGCTCGCTGTTCAATATTGCTTTGGTGGAATCCGTCAGCTCCACTCCCGATTCAATGTCCAACTCCACTAATATCTTATTATTTCTATTCTGTAAAATGCGGATGGCGCTAACCCGCCCTACTGGGTAGCCGTTTACCAATACCGGATTGGAAATAGCCAATTGGTTAATATTGTCATATATGGCATAGTATTGCTTGGTGGTGGTGAAAAAATCGATACCCTTGAGATAATTAAAACCAAGGTAGAGCAATGCGATGGCAAGCGCTACGAAAAAACCAATCTTAAATTCTTTTGTCTTCACGTGCCTAGTTTATTGATTCGATTTCAGTTTTATACTCTTTAAAGGCCCGGTAAATTCCGGAGGCAATCAATTCTTGCCCCTCAGCGGAAGCTAAAAAAATCTCCTCTTTTCCCTGCGATAAAAATCCTGTTTCAATTAACACACTTGGCATTGAGGTGCGCCACAACACCAAAAAACCTGCCTGTTTCACCCCTCTGCTATACCTTCCTGCCTTCTGCTTAAACTGCTGCTCTACCTTTTGTGCAAACTTCAAGCTGCTTTCATGGTAAGCACTTTGGCTCAAGGTAAATAAAATGTATGACTCGGGGCTTTTGGGATCAAAACCCTCATATCGTGCTTGGTAGTTTTCGTCCATTAAAATTACCTCATTCTCTCGCTTGGCTACCTCAAAATTCCCTCTGTCTTTGTGAAGCCCCATCACATAAGTTTCTGTTCCATGGGCGGGTGCACCGGGCATAGAGTTGGCATGGATACAAATGAATAACTGCGCCTTGTTTCGATTGGCGATCTCAGCCCGCTCATCCAACGCCACATAGCGATCGTCTCTCCTAGTATAAATAACTTTTACGTCCGGTAAATTTTTTTCAATGTAAGAACCCAACTTCAAGGCAATTTTTAAGGCAATATCTTTTTCCTTCGTTTTTTTGCCGGAAGTACCGGGGTCTTTGCCCCCATGACCGGGGTCGATAACAATCGTCTCCAGTTTAAAACCGGACGGAGTGAAAGAGGCTGACGAGTTTAGCAGGGTTATTGCTAAGAGTAGAATCTTAATTCGGATATTGCCCATTGTGGCGATGAGGTATGGCTTAATTGCAATAAGTTTGTGTAAAGTTGTGAATTTTTCTTTAAAAGCTAAGCTACTTAAAATCAAATCCCCGGAAGGCAAGCACCCTTCTCTGCTATTGCTTTTCTCGATTTTTTTTCTATTTGCCAGTTTCTTGCAAGCGCAGGTTGAAAACCGTCTTCGAATCCCAAGGCAGTTACCAAGCAAAGAGGATACCATTCCTACTGCACCTGCGTTCGATCTTAAAAATAACTCATCTTTGATCAAGCAAGATTCTTTGAAATCACAAGCCAAACAAGATTCAATTAAGAAGGCTGAAAAAGGCGCCATTGAAACAACGATCCTATATTCCGCTACTGACTCTATCAATTTCAGCTTGGACAGAAAAATTGTAAAACTGTATGGAGACGCCAAGGTGAAATATGGCGATATTTCTTTGGATGCAGAACTAATTACCATCGACTACGAAAAGTCAATTATTACCGCCAATGGCAAACCGGATTCTACCGGTCGGTTGATTGGGTTTCCGATTTTCAAGGACAAGGATGGGGAATATGAGACAAAGGATATGGTTTACAATTTCAAATCGAAGAAAGCCAAAATATCAGAAGTAGTAACAAAACAGGGGGACGGGTTTGTGGCGGGGGAAGTGGTTTACAAGAATGATAAAAACGAATTGTTCACAATCGGCAATACCTATACCACGTGCGATCTAAAAGACCCTCACTTTCGAATCATATCAAAAAGGGCAAAAGCTATCCCTGGCGATAAAACAATAACCGGACCTTTTTATATGGAATTTAACCATGTGCCCACGCCACTTGGATTTGCATTTGGAATGTTTCCCTCTCCCCGAAAAAGTGCTTCCGGAATAATTGTACCTGAATATGGGGAAGAACAACGAAGGGGATTTTTTCTGAGAAATGGGGGTTATTTTTTTGATATCAATGACTATATAAAACTCACTTTGTTGTTCGATCTTTATACAAAAGGATCAAATGCGTTGAAGATCAATACAGTATATAACAACCGATATAAATTTGCCGGCTCTTTTAACTTCGCGTATACCAATAACGAGGTTACAGAAAAGTTTGAGGATCCAAGTCGCCTGCGAGATTTTCAATTGGCCTGGAGCCATACACCAAAATCAAAAGGTAATAATAGGTTCTCCGCTTCGGTGAATGCGGCTACTTCTTCGTTTACCACCAATAACTTTCTGGGCGTCAATGTAAATCCAAATCAACAACGGCCGGACAACATATCTAGGAAGCTGACTTCCAACATATCCTACTCCAAAACATTCCCCGGAACACCCTTCGCTCTAGGTATAAATCTCCGCCATAGCCAAGATCTGGCTACAGGGCAAGTGGACTTGCCAATGCCCGATGTGACATTTAACGTAAACAATCTCTATCCACTAAAAAACAAAAGGCTGGGAGAAGCTGCCGATAACTTCAATATAAGGTACAGCCTAACAGGTACAAATCAGATCACGAATAATATTGGCCGGATTGGAAATGCCACAAAAGACAGTATCACGAGCTTCAATTTTCAGAATCTGCCCACGTTGTTTAAAAATGCTAAAGCTGGAATCAAAAGTAATATACCGATAAGCACCACTGTGAAACTGATGAAATTTTTTGCGGTGAGCCCAAATATTTCAATTGATGAAACGTGGTACTTTAAGCGGCTCAATTGGGCGGCTGATGAAACGGGAAAGAGAGCGGTTGTAAAAGATACCTCTGATGTGTTTAACAGAATTAACAATTTTTCACTTGGCGTTGGGGTAACAACTCGAATCTTTGGAACCTATCTGTCCAAAAAACCGACCAGTACAATAAGGGGGATTCGCCACATCATTACCCCCAATCTTTCGTACAACTACACACCCGATTTCGGTGATCCTAGTTTTGGATACTACCAGCCGGTGGCCTTGAAGGATGCAAAAGGTCAATCCTTTACGGTTTTAAAATCTCGCCACGAAGGATTTGTATACGGCTCGTCTCGGCAGGGAGTAAGCAATTCGCTGGGCTTTGGAATTGGGAATACAATTGAAATGAAAGTGAGAGGGAAAAAAGATACTATCGACAAAAAAATAGCTCTTTTCAATAACTTATCCATCAGCTCTGGATACAACTTCGCAGCTGATTCTTTTAAACTTGCGCCTATCTCAATTAGTGCAAATACAAACATCCTTAATAATAAAGTAAACATCAATATCAATGGTACCCTAGATCCCTATTTGCACGAAAAAAGTAGAAACGATTTGACGATTCCGAATGAAGGAGTTTCTATTGTAGAAAGAAAATTAGATCAATATGCCTGGAACAAGGGAGGGGGTCTGGGAAGAATTACAAGCGCAGGTCTTGCTTTTGGCACTAACTTAAGTCCGCGAGGCCAAGCGAGCGATAATGATGCCCGGGATCAAATAGCGAAATCAAATGCTACTGATGCGGATAAGAATCACCTGCTTCAAAACCCAAATACCTATATTGATTTTAAAATCCCATGGAATCTTAGAATAAATTATAACATCAATTACTCACAAGCCATCAACTCTCCCGCGCAAATTACCCAAGCACTTAATTTTTCAGGAGATGTGTCCATGACCGAAAAATGGAAAGTCATATTCAACTCAGGATACGATTTTGTAAGAAGTGAAATCACTCAAACAAGCTTCTCCATCAATAGGGATATTCATTGCTGGCAGCTTTCGTTGAGCTGGGTACCATTCGGGCCGTTCCAAAATTACACTTTCAACATCGGAATTAAATCCGCGCTACTCCGCGACCTAAAACTTAACCGCACTCGTTCGTTCTTTGATGTTAGGTAGTTAATTGCTAAAAGGAGTTAGAATATAGAATATAGTAACCAAACTAACTGTTCCTGTTTTTACCGACCACTGCTTACACTTAACCAATCCCGATTGCTATCAGGACCTATTTCAGCCACCCTTCAATCTCTTGCAACGTTGGGTTTTGCACCATATCTAACTTCATTTTTTTTCGCATCCCAGGAATATCGTTAAATATTTTAGTCGGCTTGATTTCCTTTAGTTGCGCCATTGATTGAATACCAAGCTTGACTAAAATCGGTATCAATTCTGCACGAATTCCCACCGCTTCAAATTCTTTTAGGGTATCAACTACTTCCGCTGCTTTCTCGGCTTTCATCTGCGGAAAGAAGATCACATCTTGGATGGATGCAGAATTGGTCATGATCATTGCTAAGCGGTCGATGCCAACACCTAAACCTGCGGTGGGCGGCATTCCGTATTCGAGCGCCCGTAAAAAATCTTCATCTAATGTCATGGCTTCCTCATCGCCACGTTTGCCAAGTTCCAATTGTTCTTCAAATCGCTTGCGCTGATCAATGGGGTCATTCAATTCAGAATAAGCGTTGCAAATTTCTTTGCGATTACAAATAGCCTCAAATCTCTCCACCAAGCCTGGTTTGCTTCTATGGTTTTTCGAAAGTGGAGACATCTCCACCGGGTAATCGGTGATGAACGTAGGCTGAATTAAATTTGGTTCGCATTTTTCACCAAAAATCTGATCGATCAATTTGGCTTTTCCCATCGTTGGGTCTGCTGGCACATTCAACTTCTTACACGTTTCGCGTAAAGCTGCTTCGTCCATTTCAGAAATATCGACACCTGTAAAATGTTGGATGGCCTCATACATGGTGAAGCGTTTCCATGGGCGTTTGAAATTGATGAGATTATCACCCACTTTTATTTCGGTGGTTCCGTGCAGGTCAATGGCTACTTTTTCAACCATCTCTTCCACCAATTCCATCATCCAATAATAGTCTTTATACGCCACGTATAATTCGATCATGGTAAACTCCGGATTATGAAAACGGGACATTCCTTCATTTCGGAAATTTTTTGCGAATTCATATACCCCATCGAAGCCACCTACAATCAACCTTTTCAAATATAATTCATTGGCAATGCGCATGTACAACATCATGTCCAGTGCATTGTGGTGAGTCTTAAATGGCTTGGCAGCTGCACCGCCATAGAGCGGTTGCAAAATGGGAGTCTCAACCTCCAAATAGCCTTTGCCTGTAAGATATTCTCGCATCGAGTTGACCAACTGAGTACGCTTGATAAAAGCATCACGCACGTGTGGATTTACTGTAAGGTCCACATAACGCATACGGTACCGTTGCTCGGGATCAGTAAAGGCGTCATGCAAAGTAACATTGCCTTTTTCATCGGTTGTTTCTTTGACAATGGGCAGCGGCCGTAGCGCTTTTGCCAACACTTTAAAGCTGGTGACATGAATGGATATCTCACCAGTTTGTGTAGTAAACACAAAACCCGTCACGCCAATGATATCGCCTATATCCAGCAGTTTTTTAAAAACAATATTGTAAAACGTCTTGTCTTCTCCGGTGCAGATATCATCTCTTCTAAAATAAAGTTGTATGCGTCCGGTTTCATCTTGCAATTCGGCAAACGAAGCATTGCCCATAATCCTGCGCGTCATGATACGACCAGCAATGGAAATATCTGTGTATTCGCGCTGCGGATAGTTGGCGTGTATCTCTTTTGAAGTAATGTTGACTTCAAATAGTTCCGCAGGATAGGGGTTGATGCCGAGTTTGTTCAGCTCTTCCAAACTCTGCCTACGGATGATTTCTTGTTCACTTAGGTGCATACTTCTATTCTAAAATTCTTTTAACATCTTCTCTTAGTTGAGGAAGATGGGATTGTGTTAGTTACCAAATTTCTTCTGAGTCTAAGCCAAAATAACAAAATAATTGTGGCCACGAAATTACGAAATGCTTTGATTTTATTCCATGGAATCGAAGTTTGTGATGCCTTTTATTCTGCGTTTAGCCTTGCCACTGACTCTCCAATGATTACAAAGTTCATCAGCACCGAGTCAAAGGTCTTTTCATCTTCGTAAAACTGCTTGTGATTTTTAATCCCTTTGATGAAGGTTTCGATCTTAGTGGCTGCCAATAGAATGGCCTCTAAATTGACCCGATCCTTGTCCGATAAAAATGACATCCTGCATGATTAGCTTTTTAACAGATGGGCTAATGGATTTCTCTCTGCAAATATCCACCGGCATTCTAAACCTGCCTTCAAATAATTCTCTTAACTCGAATTTCTTTTCAAATAAATCAATTGTATCTGGTGTAAACTCCACAATAATGTCAATATCATTTGCTTTCTCTGACCGTGCCATAGAACCGAAAAAACCAATTTTAGTGATCTTAAATTTCTCGAAGAAGTTGGTCTTTTGGTCAGCTAAGAATTGAATTACCTCCTCTTTATTCATGATCCCGTAAAGGTAGAAAATTTTGAAGATGAATTGACTCACCCCCGACCTCGCGTTGCGAGGTCACCCCCTCTCTACTTCGCATAGGAGGGGGGCGCGGGACTAATTTAACAAGAGAGTCATTGGCTGGTCATTTTATAAGCATGCAATACCCGATAGTTATCGAATCGAAATACACCATATAAATTTTCAAATCGCCTTCCTTCTCTTCAATTCCTTCCTAATTAAGATAAGTTCTCTACTGCTTTGCCCTGCAACTGACGTATTCTCAGAAGCTCTCCGTAATAGATACGGCATCACAGATTCTACTGGGCCATAGGGTACATACTTGGCCACATTGTATCCCGCTTTGGCGAGGTTGAAGGAAATATTATCGCTCATGCCTAGCAACTGCGCAAACCAAACACGGTTGTCATTGTTGGCCATGCCATGTTTGTTCATCAATACCGTGAGATATTGATTGCTGTATTCGTTATGGGATCCACACATTACCGAAATTCGCTGCTTATTATCGATGCAAAAAGCTAATCCCTTATTGAATGAATCATCACTTGCTTGTTTGTTGGGGTGAATGGGATTGGCATAACCAATCCTCGCGGCACGCTCCGCTTCTTTTTCCATGTAGGCACCTCGCACCATCTTCACACCCAAAAAATAATTATACATGGCCGCCTCGTGGAATGCGTTGCGCAAATTGCCCAACATATCGGCACGGTACATTTGAAATGTATTGAACACAACGGCTTTCTGGCCATTATACTTCTGCATCATTTCATAGGCCAACTCATCGATCGGGTTTTGAATCCAACTGTCTTCAGCATCAATTAATACTGGGATTTGCAATTCATATGCTTTTTTACAAATGCTATCTACCCGCGATCGAATCCGCTCGAAGGCGGCTGCCTCATCCCCCGAAAGGGAAGACTTGGCCACAATTTTTTCCAATAAATCAGAAGCTCCCAATCCCGTCACTTTAAAAACACAAAACGGAACCGAAGAATTCTTTTTGGCTTCGTCAAAAGTAGATAAGAGCTCCTGGGTAGTCTTGTCAAAACTAACTTCGTCATCTTCCCCTTCAACGGAGTAATCCAAAATAGTACCCACCTTAAATCGAGCGAGTTTTTCTATCATCTTTTCACTTTCTTCGATCGTTTCGCCACCGCAGAAATGCTCAAACACGGTCATGCGAATCAACCCTTTTACTGGAAGGTGCAACGCTAAACTAATCTTGGCCAATGAAGTGGCGATTGCCGAAACAGTTGGGTTATTCACCAACGAAAAAATGAAATTCGCCTTTTTCAGCTCTCTGTCGTTTTTATACGAAAAGGCAACTTGGGTATCGTCAAACTGAATTGAGGGGACTATTTCCATAAGCAAATTGATCACAAATATAAGAGGGATGAAGATTTCTATTGCTTAAATCATACTAAAGGAATTAATTCCCCTTATTTTTAGGCTCCAATTCTTAACAAATGCAGTCAGCCACTGTTCAAATTGATCCTAAAGCCTCTCAACTGATAGGCGATTTTTTTAAGGGCAGATCATTTACCCAATTAGGGGTGTTGGTTGACCCAAATACAAAAAGATACTGCTACTCTATTGTCAGCGACATCTTACCACCCCATTTATTGATGGAGGTTGCTGCCGGAGAAGATTTTAAGAACCTTGACACCTGTCAGCTTATTTGGGAGCGGTTGACAGATCTCAATTTCGATCGTCATGCTTTGCTACTTATTATTGGTGGTGGAGTTTTGGGTGACATGGGCGGCTTTTGCGCTGCTACCTATAAACGGGGAATTGATTTCGTTCTAGTCCCCACTACCCTGCTGGCACAGGTAGATGCGAGTGTGGGCGGCAAATTGGGCATCGACTTCAAACATTTTAAGAATCATATCGGGGTATTTAAAGAACCTGTTGCTACGCTTATCAGCTCTTCATTTCTAAAAACATTACCCGAAAGGGAACTGCGCTCCGGCTTTGCCGAAATCATCAAACACTGCTTGATTGCCGACAAGGCCATGTGGCAAATCATCACCCAAAAAAAATTACTCGAACAAAACTGGGAGTTGTTGATTGCCCACTCGTTAAAAATAAAACAACATATTACTGATCAAGACCCCAATGAAAAAGGCCTCCGCAAGATTTTAAATTTTGGCCACACCATGGGCCATGCGTTGGAAACGTATTACTTATCGATTGGTAAAAGAATCTTTCACGGTGAGGCCGTTGCCATGGGCATGATCATGGAATCTAGGATCGCCAACCAGAAAGGTTTTTTGACAGAATTGGAATTAAACGCCATTCAAAAATACTTGGTTGGGGTTTTTGGTAAGATCGGAGAAAGTTTTGATAGCGAAATAGTTTGGAACTTGGCGCGTCAAGACAAGAAAAATAAAAGCAGTGAAGTGCTGATGGCCATCCCGAAAGAAATAGGCCAGTGCAGTTGGGATGTGGCTACAAGCAGGCAGGAGGTACTAGATGCATTGGATTACTATCGTCAGCTCTAAACGTAGTGGATGTCAGAATCATCTTTTGCTTTTTCTGCACCGCTAAAGGTGTTTTTCATCTTTTGGGCTGCCTTGGCCACAAATTCCTTGGTCTTCTCTTTACGGTCGCCTGTCAAAAGCCAAGCCGCCAAGAGCGCACCACCTGCTACCCCTAAACCAATCGCTATTTTTTTGTTCGTATCCATCTTGCTATTAACTGATCTTTAAAATTATTTGTTTCACTCGAAATAAAAAAAGTACTTTCAAAAAATATTTGCACTCATCCAATCAACGTGGCCTATCTATCCATCTCAGCTAACTCTTCCATCAAAGGCGCTGCTAAGCTACTATCCTCGTCCAAGAGCATAAGTAACCGGGCATTGTTATTGAAAGCACTTGCCAACAACCAATCGAGCGTTAACAATCTATCCAGCGCGCGCGATACCCAACTGATGGACCGCTTGGTAAGCAGTAACGAGAAAACAATCGATGTGTTGGATGCCGGCACTACGATGCGCTTTCTTACCGCCTACTTTGCCCTTACGGGAAAAAATAAAATCCTTACGGGAACAGCCCGGATGAAAGAGCGGCCAATTGAATTATTGGTAGGTGCCCTGCGAAAAATAGGAGCTTCAGTTGATTACCTGGAAAAAGAAGGGTTTCCCCCCATCGAAACCAACGGATTTGAAAAACAGCTTACCAACACCATTGAAATGCCCGGCAACGTGAGTAGCCAATACATTTCAGCATTGATGATGGTAGCGCCCATCTTGCCGCAAGGGCTTACCATCCAAATGATGGGAGATATTGGCAGTATTCCTTATATTAAAATGACGGCCGCTTTGATGAAGGAGTTTGGGGTGCAGGTGATTCTGGACTTTGAAAAAAAGATGATCAAAGTTCAATCCCAATTGCAATCGGGATCAACGTTTAAAGTCGCAAATATTGTTGTCGAGGCGGATTGGTCATCGGCCAGTTATTGGTTTGGATTTACGGCCCTGGCGAGGCAAGCCGAAATCACTTTGCTCAATGTGTCAGAGAAATCACTACAAGGCGATCGGGTAATTGTAGAGGTCATGCACAAGCTGGGCGTTCAATCAACTTTTCGCAACGGAAATATCTATCTCACCAAAAAAGATGCTGAGAAAACCGTCTTCTTTAATTTTAAAGATTGTCCCGACCTGGCCCAGACTGTGTTGCCTGTTTGCGCAGCCAAGGGAATTAGCGGAGAATTTGTCGGCCTCGAGAGCCTGCGCATAAAAGAAACCGACCGCATTGCCGCCCTGCAAAATGAATTGGCAAAAATCGGTTCTACCCTTACCGAAACGGAAACCGGAAACTGGAAACTGCAACCTCCAACTTCCAACCTCCAACTTCCAACTTCTGTTATAATCAACACCTACCACGACCACCGCATGGCAATGGGTTTTGCACCGTGGGCGACTTTGTTTGATTTAAAAATTGAATCGCCCGAAGTGGTGAATAAATCATATCCGGGATTTTGGGAGGATATGAAGGGAGTGGGGTTCGAGATTTTTTAATTGCCACGAATGCACGAATTATAAATATAACCCTCGCACGCTTTATCCGATGGAAAATCTAACCGCAAAGTCGTTAACTGGCACGAAGGTTTGATTTTTAAATTTCCTTCGAGCTTCTTAGCGAATCAGCGCCTCAGCGGTTAAAATTTAAACAATTAAAATACTCACCAGCGTTCAACATTCTGTTTCCGTACCAACTAAACATCTCGCCATCTACGATCATGATTTTGGCTTTCGGCAAAATAGCCTGCAATTCTTGAATATGATTGCCTTTGAATGGAAAAGGCTCAGACGACAACAAAACAAGCTCGGGATTTAATTGCCGAAGTTGTTCATTTGAAAGTACGGGGTAGCGACTTTCTGTGATCAGATTTAGAAACCCCAATCGACTAAGCCAACTATTTATGAACGTGTTCCGGCCCGCTGCCATCCAAGGCGATTTCCAAATCAGGTAAACCACCTTGGCGGGATTTTTTACCATTAGCGCAGCAAAAGACAATTCAATCTCCTTTGCTAAACTTTCAGCCTTTGAAACTGTATCTGTAATCTCACCAATAGACTTAATCATTTGCAATGCATTCTCAATAGAAGAAATGTCGCTCATCCAAACTGGATATTTTAAAGCTAATTGCTCAATACCTTCTTGATAGTTTTCTTCTTTGTTGCCAATGATAAGGTCGGGTTGAATTCTATCAATCGCATCAAACCAAAAATTCTTCGTACCGCCAACGATAGGTTTGTTTTTGATTTCCTTCTCAGGATGAATGCAAAATTTGGTGATGCCCGCAATAACGTCATCTAACTGTAGAAAAAACAAAAGTTCCGTTTGAGACGGAACTAAAGATATAATTCGTTTTGGAGGAAAGGCTATTTCAACCGTGCTAAAAAGTTGGTCGGTAAAGGTCTTTTTGATCACCTATAGTACAATGGCCATGCTGCTCAATTGATTCGCTACTTTTAATGTTGAGGCTGTTACAGAGGCTTGGTTCAATTCAAATTTCAACTTACCGTCTAACACTTTAAAATTAATGCAGCTACCTTTCTTGCCTAAGTTAAAGCTATCAGTAATCGTTAACACTGGCTTGCCCGTAACGGTATTTTTGATGTTCTCAAATTGCCCACTTTTATTTTTGCCGATGTAAACAACGGAACAGACAGCCGACTCCTCTGCAGAGCTAAGTTTCCGAATCGAATATTTCTTCGCTCCTTTTGGCTTTCCATCATAGTATCCCTTTAGGTAATTGAATACATCATCCTCCCCAATTATGCCCACCACAAACTCACCGGGCTCTGTATCATTTGGCCATTGAATGTACTTGATAAAGTTATAGATCATCTGCGCATGAATCTCGTGCATCGGCTTTTCCGTTTGGGCGGATGCCGCGAATCCACAAATCACTAGTACTGCAAAAGATATTCGTTTCATGGGTATTTCAAGTTAAGAATCAAAGTTAACTTAAACTTAACTTAAAATCCTCGCTAAATCAATATTGCCAACGCTGTGAGGGCGCTGGAAACCTTCAAATTGGCGGTCTCAATTGCCTTTTGATTGAGCTCAATTTTCAGCTTGTCGTCTACTGTCTTAAAATTGATACAGCTTCCTTTTGCAGCTAAGCCGTTGCGATCCGTTACCACTAAAGTGCCTTTTACTTTGTTGTTAACCGATTCAAACTCTCCACTTTTACTTTTGTCAATGTAAACCACAGCACAATCCGACACCTCTTAAGCATTATTGAATTTCTTAATCACATAGGTTTTTGCTCCTTTTGATTTGCCATTGTACCAAGGAGTAAGAGTTTTATAAACATCTTTATTTCCTATGGCGCCAATTACAAATTCACCCGGCTTGTCTGAATCCGACCATTACACCTACTTAGTAAAATTGAATACCATCATAGTATGGATTTCATGTATTGGGCGATCTTGTGCGAAGGTCGATCCTACAAAAAGAAAAGGAATTAAGAAAAGGGCTTTTACTGGTTTCATGGGTATTTGTTTTTATTGTTGTTTAGTGATTCAAAAATAGACCCCTCCAGAAAACTAGAGGGGTCGTAGTGGTTTGATAACTATCGGATTTAAGATCTGACAAATCTTTTTACCGGCTTCTGCCAAATGCCTTAAAAATCCCACTTAAAACCATTTTAACCTTTGTTATTTTATGTAACGGTAATCACGTCCAGGCTTCAATTGCAACAAAACCTCATAAATGAGATTAATTACGCTCTCTACATCATCCTTATGAACGGTCTCCACAGTAGTATGCATGTATTTTAAGGGCAGCGAAATCAACGCAGAAGCCACACCTTCGGCCGAATAGGCAAAAGAATCTGTGTCGGTGCCGGTTGACCGCGATACAGCTTGACGCTGATAAATAATTTTTTTCTTTTCTGCAGTCTGAATGATCATTTTCAAAACATTATTTTGCACAGCGGGACCGATACAAACCACAGGCCCTAAACCACACTTTAAATTCCCGCTTTCCTTCTTGTTATACATGGGCGATTGGGTATCATGCGTAACGTCTGTACAGATCGCCAAGTCTGGCTTGATCTTACGGGAAATCATTTCCGCTCCACGCAAACCAATTTCTTCTTGAACAGCATTAACTATATAAAGTCCAAAAGGAAGCTTCTTTTTATTCTCACTCAATCTTCTCGTCACTTCGGCAATCATAAAGCCGCCCATGCGGTTATCCAACGCCCGGCCTACCAAATAATTCTTGTTTAGTTCCATCAAGTCCGCCTCAAAGGTGATCACGGTACCCACATGGATGCCCATTGACTCTACTTCCTTTTTGTTGGCGGCTCCACAATCAATGAAGATGTTTTTTAAGCTTGGCGCTTCTTCCTTCCCTGCATCGCGCACGTGGATGGCCGGCCAGCCGAATACTCCCTTTACAATTCCCTTTTCGGTGTGGATGTTTACACGCATGGAGGGAGCAATCTGGTGATCAGACCCGCCATTGCGCCTAACATATATATACCCGTCATCGGTAATGTAGTTCACAAACCAACTGATTTCATCGGCATGCGCCTCAATGACCACTTTATAGGTTGCCTTTGGATTGATAATGCCCACGGCCGTGCCATACACATCAATCATATATTCGCTGATATAAGGCTTTATATAATCTAACCAGATTTGCTGGCCCGATGATTCAAAGCCGGTGGGCGATGCATTGTTCAGATACTCGTAAAGGAATTTTTTGCTTTGTTTGTCCATAAAAAAGATTTACTGGTGAGATATTAGATGTGAGACTTGAGAATTATAATTTGTGGTCTAAAGATTACTTGAAATTAACTGTTTTTAAGATTTGGCAGACACTGTCTGCCAAATCTAGCGTTTGCGATTTTGAATCAATGCTTTCACCTTTTGTTGCAATTCCTTTTTTCCCGGCAAATACAGTTGATACTTAGAAACAAAAATTTTACTCGACAAACCGCCTAATGCGAACTCTACTAACACCTCATCCTTTTCCGCTGAAAGAATTATTCCAATAGGCTCACTATCTCCACTAAAATTTTCCTCCCTTTTAAAATAGTTAATATATAGATTCATCTGACCAATGTCTTGATGCCTTACTGGACGAGTTTTTAAATCTATTATCACAAAGCACCGTAGTATTCGATGATAAAAAACTAAATCAACATAAAAATGATTATTACGAATTGATATTCTGTATTGCCGAGCCACAAATGTAAAGCCCTTGCCTAGCTCTAAAAGAAAGAGCTGTAGATTATCAACTATTTTCTGTTCAAAATTCCTTTCAGTTAATCTTTTCGCCTGGGGTATCTTTAAAAAATCCAAAACGTATGGATTTTTAATAGCTTCCTCTGCATGTTTAGCAACATGCCCCGCAGAAGCCAATTTTAAAACACCTTTCTTATCTCGGCTTAACGCGAGTCGCTCGTATAACGATGAATCAATTTGCCGCTCTAAATCACGAACGACCCAGTTCTCAATTAAACTTTGCTTTTCATAAAACGATCTTGATTGCCGATCTGTAACCGCTAGCAATGCGACATAATGACTCCAACTCAATTTGGCAGACACTGTCTGCCATTTTGGATAAGCCAAATAAAACCTGCGCATGTCAAGTACATTGCGTCTACCAAATCCTTCCCCATAAAGGCTTTTTAAATCCTTAGAAAGCCTCGATAACAAATCGCTTCCGTATTCAGCGCGCTCCTTTCCTTCTTGCTCAAATTTTACAATGTGTCGTCCAATTTCCCAATTAGCTTTTACCAACCCGCGATTTACACTCTGCACGGCCGAACTTCTTGCGTGGGCAATTGTCAACCCTACATCATTTAACAATTTACGATACTTGGCCTTTACTATTTTCATTAACTGTAAAAGAATAATCTGCTTTGTTTGTCCATAAAGGGACAATCTTGGGAAAGAACCGTATTCGAATAAAGGAAAAAAATGCAAATAATTATTAACCGTTTCATAACCCTAATTACTAAAGAGGAATATTCCCATGCTTCTTTTTCGGAAGTACGGCCACTTTATTTTCCAACATTTGAAATGCTCGGATTAATTTTTCTCGCGTTTGGTCAGGATAGATTACTTCGTCAATAAATCCACGGAAAGCTGCCCGATAAGGATTGGCAAATTTTTTCGTGTACTCCTCCACCTTCTCGTTCAATTTTTCTTCAGGATTGGCGGCTTCTGAAATTTCTTTTTTGAAAATAATCTCGGCTGCACCTTTGGCACCCATTACGGCAATCTCGGCCGTTGGCCAGGCATAATTCATATCGGCACCAATGTGTTTGCTGTTCATTACATCATACGCACCACCGTATGCTTTGCGGGTGATGACGGTTATGCGGGGAACGGTGGCTTCGCTAAAAGCATACAACAACTTCGCCCCGTTGGTAATGATCGCATTCCACTCTTGATCCGTGCCCGGCAAAAAGCCTGGAACATCTTCTAATACCAACAACGGAATATTAAATGAATCGCAGAAGCGAACGAATCGTGCCGCTTTCACGCTGCTATGAATATCCAGCACTCCTGCCAGGGAAGCAGGTTGATTGCCAACGATGCCAATGCTTCGGCCAGCCAATCGCGCAAAGCCAACTACAATATTCTCGGCAAAGTTTTTATGCGCTTCAAAAAAAGTGTCGGTGTCAACAATGCCGTTGATCACCTCGCGCATGTCATACGGTTGATTAGGATTGGCCGGAACAATATCATTTAACACCGTTCGCTTTTCATCTTTTAGCTCGTAGGGCAATCGAGGGGCATCGTCTTCGCAGTTTTGTGGGAGGTAACTAAACAGTTGTTTGATCTGATTGATACACTCCACTTCATTCGCGCAAGCAAAATGCGTTACACCACTTTTGGTGCTGTGGGTGGATGCTCCACCTAGCTCTTCGGCAGTCACGTTTTCGTGCGTCACCGTCTTGACCACGTTCGGGCCGGTTACAAACATGAACGATGTTTTTTCGACCATGAAAATAAAATCCGTCATGGCGGGAGAATACACCGCACCTCCCGCGCAGGGGCCCATGATAGCCGAAATCTGAGGCACAACACCCGAGGCCATTACGTTGCGGTAAAAAATATCTGCGTAGCCGCCCAATGAAACCACTCCTTCTTGGATGCGCGCTCCTCCCGAATCATTCAACCCAATAACGGGCGCGCCATTCTTCATGGCCAAGTCCATGACTTTGACAATTTTTTCTGCATGGGTTTCAGAAAGTGACCCACCAAAAACCGTAAAATCTTGCGAGAAAACATAGACCAATCGTCCATCAATTGTTCCATAGCCTGTCACCACTCCATCACCCAAGTAGTGTTCCTTATCTAACCCAAAATCCTTGCTGCGGTGCATCACAAACTTGCCTAGTTCTTCAAACGATCCTTCATCCAACAACAGCGTCACCCGCTCGCGAGCAGACAGCTTTCCTTTGGCGTGTTGCTGTTGAATGCGCTTTTCTCCACCGCCCAAAAGCGCTTCTTCATTTTTGCGAGCCAATTCTTTGAACTTATCCGATGATTGATCTGCCATAACAATGTATTCAGTTTCCAAAACCTTCCGAAATATAGCTAATGGTGTGCTAAATTCGCAGAAACAAATGATGGAAGAAAGAGTTGCAATTATCGACATGGGCACCAATACTTTTCTATTGCTGATTGCAGAGAAAAGAAAAGGCAGATATGAAACGCTCTGCCAACAGCGAATTGCCTCTAAAATAGGAATGGGCGGCATCAACGGGGGAGTGATTACACCTGAGGCAATCGGTCGGGCAATGGCTGCCTTGAGAGAATTTAAAAAGATGATGGATGACTGGAAAGTGACAAGATCCATCGCTATTGGAACAAGCGCAATCCGAAGCGCCAACAATGGTCAGCAGTTGATCGACAGAATAAAAGCTGAAACAGGCATCGAAGCGAAAATTATTTCCGGAGATGAAGAGGCAGAATTGATTTACTTGGGAGTTCGGCAAGCCGTGCCTCTCGGATTGGACAAATCACTGATCGTAGACATTGGCGGTGGCAGCGTGGAGTTTATCATTGCCAACCAAGACGAAATATTTTGGAAACAAAGCTTTGAAATAGGCGGGCAGCGATTGATGGAAAAGTTTCAACACCACGATCCTATTCTTCCACAAGAGGTAGAACTGATCGATCGGTTCTTAACCGACTCGCTTGATCCACTTTTCATTGCGCTAATAAGATTGCAGCCTCAAACAATGGTTGGCTCCTCGGGCTCGTTCGATACCCTAAGTGAAATCTATTGCACTCAAATGGGCATCGACTATAAAAATCAACTTGAAACACCTCTTACCATTTTGGCTTTTGATCAAATCCATCAAGAACTCCTTCAAAAAAATAGAGCCGACCGATTGACAATCCCAGGCATGATCGAGTTGCGTGTGGACATGATTGTGGTAGGGAGTATTATAGTACACTTACTTTTAAGTAAATATTCTTTCCGCGCTATTCGGGTGTCTTCCTACTCGTTGAAAGAAGGTGTGCTAGCGCGGTTATAATATCCGGTTTAACAAATCTTTAACATCCCGTTTTGAATTCGTTATAACTTTCTCAGAAAAGAAGCTTCATATTTGGCAAAAATTAAAAAACAATGAATACAAAAAAATCACTTCTGTTAGCGTTGGGTGCATCGGTGGCAATAGCTCTGGCGGTCTATGGATGCAAGGACAAAGCAAAAACAGCAACAGAAAACATCGCGCCAATTGCTCCTGTTCTCAATGGCGCAGGTGAAATCTATACTGTAGACACTACCACCAGTGTCATCGAATGGATCGGATCAACGCCAGGGAATTACAAACACAACGGAACCATCAAATTGAGCAGCGGAAAGTTTACGGTGAACGACAATCAATTGACCGGTGGAAAGTTTACCATCAATATAAATTCCATTGCTAATATAGACCAGACTGGAAAAGACAGATCGAATTTAGAAAGGCACTTGAAGAATGAAGATTTTTTTGAAGTAGAAAAATTTCCTTTCGGAAATTTTGAATTAACCGAAATCAAAAACGACAGCACCGGCCAAAAAGTAGTGGGCAACCTCACGTTGAAGGATAAAACGAACAGCATTGAAATTCCAGTAACGATAAAAATCGATGACAAATTTGTTCAAGCCGAAACGGCAACCTTTTCTATCGACAGAACAAAGTGGGGCATTGTGTACAATTCCGGCATCATCGGAACGATTAAAGATGACTTAATCAACGATGAGATTTCACTCAAACTAAAAATAATAGCCGTTAAAAGCACCGCTGAAAATCGGTAGGCACTAGAACCAGGCAGTGAGGCTTCCAACTAACCAAGTGCTGGTAGACGTAGGATTTGTTTTTTCGTCCAAGTAAACGTTATCGGGAGCAATAAATTGACGAGCCTCGATGCGAAGCAAAGCATTGTGGTTGGCCTTGTAGTTCAAACAAAGTCCAGTACTAAACGCTTTGAATGAGTTCACGTTTGTAATTGGAATTTGGTGAACGCCTCCATCACTATAATATTCTATTCTTCCTGAAATGGAAAGTTGGCCGGTGAAATGATAACGGCCTATGAAATTGGCAGTCCACCAAGTGAGAGTGGTGGTATTCGCCCGCTCTTGAAAACCGACATAAACGCACGAAGTTGCATCAAACTTGTCATTGGCTTTGTAAATCCAATACAAATCTGTGAAATACCTCATTCGGAAATCTGGAGCTTGCGCGGTTCTATTGTTACCTATGTAGGTGTCCCAATTGAACAACATCCTTTTGTTCGGACGAAACTCGACTTGCGTGCCCATGGACTTATTCCCATTGTTATCTTGAATGACCTGCCATCCATTGAGCAAAAAAAGATACGTTGTCCACTTACTGTTTAATGGAACACTAAACTTAACCCCAGATAAATAATAGGGCACATTCTCAGGGGCAAACGATCGGGTGTACATCAAATGGTCTTTAGAGATAGCACTTTCATTGGTATATGGAGATCCGAACACACCTACATCTACCCAAATATTTCGTTTGGCGGAAAGTCTTAACCCAGCTGTTGCCTCCACAATGTTTTTGAGCGTGCCTATTTCGTTGGCATAGTTTGAGTTCATGTAGGTGCCGTAGCCAGGCACAAAGCGCGCCCGAAAATCAGTGGCTCGATAGCGCAAGTCGATATACGCCAAATTGATATTCATTTCATCGTGCCGATTGGACGAAACAAAATAGGGATTAGTGCCGCCAGCGGGTTGATTAAAATTGTAGCCGTAATACATATCCATGTAACCGCCAATGGCCAAATGCCCGATGGCCGTTGTCTCAAGCGTATCCATTGTAGCGGTGTTTACGATTTGACTCAACCCTTCGATTGAAACACAAACTAAAACGACCAGTAAAAATCTCCGCATGAGCTGCAAATGAACAACAAAGAACCAAAACAAAATTCGAAATAAAAAAGCCCTGACGATACTGTCAGGGCTTCTCGCTACAGGCCGTTGACCTGTTTGTCCTTCGGATATTTGACTTCAAACTTGTAAACAAACTTGCGGGTGTCATTGGGTTTTAACTCCAGCTCCCACACCAGCTTTCCGGTTTGTTTATTGTATTTAGCCCCACCGGCATCTTGAACACTCACTTCTATTTGAGTGTTTTGCGAAACGGGAACCTGATCTTCGATGATGATTTTAATACTTTCGGCTTTTGTGTTGCGAACAGAAATCTCGTAAGCGTAGCTCTCCTTTTTGTTCGAACCGATAAAGCTGCGCGAGGTAAGGTCTTTCAACTTTTCGCGTTTCACCACAATTCTCTTATCGCGACCCAACGAAACCGAAAGTGTATCCTTCACATTGTTTGGATCAATAAAAGATTTACCCACAAATGTTCCTTCAAAGAAAATATTCGCCTCGCCAGGCAGCAAATTGAATTCTTCCCAACCTGTAGCCCTTGCTAATAAGAAAGCATCATTTTCTAACTTAGGCGCTACCGAATAAGTGTAATCTGATTTCATTTCATAGTTGCGAATATCTACCGTGGTAGGTTTAGAAGCCGACAATACAGAATAAGGTAATGAAATGTCAAATTCAGTATTCAATGTAGTTTGAATGGTAGAAACATAATCGGCTACCGAAAGTGCATCAGCAGCAGCAGAAAGTTCCAACGCCATTTCTTCTTTGGCCATAATAGGAGCAGATCGAGAAATGGCACCGCTTGCTTTCTTCATATCAAGTGCGTAGGCAATAGGCTGATAAAAATCCAGAAACCAAGAACTCAACTCTGGCTTGAGACCACTTTGGTTAGGATTGGCAGTCGATAATTTTAGCTTCACATTTTTCCATTCTTCGCCTGTGCTTTGAAATACATTTGCTTTATAGCTTAACTGCACAGGGCTTTTGGTATTGATCGCGCGCAGATCATAAATCGGATACCAGCCCGCGTTAGCCACTACATAATTCACATCCAACTCTACTGGCGTGGCCGCTTCCGCAGAAAGACTTACTACAATTTCACTGGTGTTCCGATTGTACAATTCGTTCTGATTATTTATTTGATTATTCAACTTAACTATACGTTCGTTGATTCGTTTGATCTTGTCATCTTGCTTCATGCGCGAAGTAACAATATCGCCCAAACGGCTACGGTAAAAATCGGCCATAGCTTTTAACTCTGCTACCGTTAAGTTTTGGTTAGTGCCTCCAATTTTTTGGTTGCTCAGCAGCATTTGCTCCTCTTTATTCAAAATCTCCTTTTGACTTTGCTCCAGCAAAAGTTGGCGCTGCAAATTCTCAACAGAATCTTTTAATAACCTCAACCCTTTCGGGCTGTTAAACTCATTCAAATAATTTTGTTGATGGCTGATGCCTAAAATCACAAAACTACCTTTGCCCGAAACCTGTATGCTTTGTGGATCTAATTGAGAAGTTAGTCCTGTTACGATCAAATTTGTTTTACCTGCCTCTAATCTGGTTTTCAATTCGCGGGTAACTTGAGCCTTGTTTAAAAAGACCGTTACGTTCGTAATCTTCGATTCCACCTGTTTTTCATTTTGCCCCATGGCAACCAGCGCACTTACCGATAGAGCGGTGGCCAAAAGTTGATTCTTCATATATTTTTTCATTTTGTTTGGGGTAAGATGCACGGGCACACAAATTTCCATAATCCCAACGAGAAAATTCTTAAAACTTTATCAATTAGAAATGCGGGTTTTTGGGCGTACCCCTGCCGAGGCGTCAGGGTCGGGCTTTTCGCTACAATCTTTTTGGCCACAAAGCTTTGCGTTTAGTCGTGCCACGGCTTTTTGCTTCCCTATTTAGCCGTGGCACGACCCATTAACATTTAGCAAGGCCAAAAAGGATTTTCGCTTCAATCCCTTACGCAAGCAATAATAGTCAAGCGACATTTTGTAACTTGGCAACACAGAAAAATCAAATGAGCAACATCAGGAAATAAAAAAAGCCCCAGTCTAAAGAAGAGTTCGTTGACTATTTAATACAAGCGCAATTGAAAGGATTAGATAGCGCCAGTAAAGAAGTAGATAGTGGCCAAACGATTACATTTGAAGACTTTAAGAAAGAAATGCAAAATTGGAAAAACAGAATTTATAATCGACCATGAGCGAACCCATTTTTTCCCACGGCCAACTTTGGCATTTTGCATTTGAAGTTTTCAAAAAAATGAACTGCCCAGAAGATGGGGCAAGACTAGCTTCCGATGTATTGCTCAGTGCCGATTTGCGGGGCATCGACTCCCACGGCCTAGCGCGATTGTCCGGCTACGTGCGGCTTTGGGAAGCAAACCGAATCAACAGTCAACCAAAAACTAAAATTGTGCATGCTCGCGCTAGCACAGCCGTGCTGGATGGCGATGGAGGCTTGGGCTTGGTGGTAGCGCCTAAAGCAATGGAAATTGCCATCGAGAAAGCGAACCAAGTGGGCACTGGATGGGTTGCCGTAAAAAATTCAAACCACTTTGGCATTGCGGCTTATCACGCCATGATGGCGCTACCCCATGATATGATTGGTATTGCCATGACCAACGCAAGCCCGTTGGTGGCGCCTACTTTTTCCGTTGAACGATTGTTGGGCACCAATCCGATTTGTGTTGCCA
>Ga0163155_10000666_pt1 | contig 42325 bp, 36 predicted proteins | sample OliLakLV19SP4G1_FD_148611 | JGI IMG/M metagenome (GOLD analysis project Ga0163155, IMG submission 148611) | Freshwater microbial mat bacterial communities from Lake Vanda, McMurdo Dry Valleys, Antarctica - Oligotrophic Lake LV.19.SP4.G1 | ecosystem: Environmental > Aquatic > Freshwater > Lake >... | reverse complement strand
AAATTTGCTTTTGCCAGACTGCAACACTTTACCTTTCAGCTCAGCGGGAGTTTCGATCCTGTAGTTGGGGTCGTCGAGCCGATCGCCATCTAACCGCACTGCCCCACCTTGAATTTGGCGGCGACCCTCACTGCTGCCTGTACACAGGCCGCTGGCACTCAAAATGTAGGACAGCTTGGCCGGAAATTGAATTCCTGCCAAAGAAAATTCGGGCACGGCTTCAGCTTGGGTGGCATCGCCCTGTACCAGCGTCAGCGCTGCTGTTTGGGCGTCTAGCGCGGCTGCCTGACCGTGGTATTGGGCAACGATTTCGAGCGCCAGCAGTTTTTGGCGATCGCGTGGGTTTTCAGGCAAATTGGCTAGCGAAAGCTTGGTCAACAGTTCCACGTAGGAGGCGATCGCCGCATCGGGAATTTTCTCCAGCTTAGAGTACATCGTCAGCGGGTCTTCGGACAGCGCCACATAGTTATTCAACGACTTCGACATTTTTTGGACGCCGTCGGTGCCCAGCAAAATGGGCATCAGTAGCCCAAATTGGGGACGCTGACCAAAATGGCGCTGTAAGTCACGCCCGACCGCCAGGTTAAATTTTTGGTCGGTGCCGCCCAGTTCAACATCGGCTTCCAGCGCCACCGAGTCATAGCCCTGCATCAGCGGGTAGAGAAATTCGTGCAAGAAAATCGGGCTTTCTTTGGTGTAGCGTTCGGCAAATCCTTCTTTTGCCAGCATTTGCCCCACGGTCATGGTGCTCAGTAGGTTCAAAATCTGGCTTAAGTCCAACTTGGACAGCCATTGCGAGTTATAGCGAACTTCTAAGCGACCGGGCGTGTCGAAGTCTAACAGTGGCCGCAGCTGGTCGAGGTAAGACTTGGCGTTTTGAGCCACCTGTGCTGCCGTTAGCTGCTGGCGCACATCCGACTTGCCTGTAGGGTCGCCAATTTGAGCCGTAAAATCGCCGATTAGCAAAATTGCGGTATGCCCCGCATCTTGAAACGCGCGCAGCTTGCGATAGACCGTGCTGTGCCCTAGGTGAATATCGGTTCCGGTGGGGTCAATGCCAAACTTAATCCGCAGGGGGCGATCGCTCGTTTGCAGCCGCCGCGCCAAATTTTCATCTGGATCGGCAGACTCTCGTTGGTCGGGGAAAATTTCGCTAATGCCCCGATACAGCCAGTCTGGAGGGGAAGAAGAGGAAAATGAAAAGGGGGAATGCGCCGAAACCATAGCTGCCTAAGTGCCTAGCCTAAATGTCTAGCCAATTCAAAATTTACTAAAAACACACCAAGTCATGATGTTGCCAAGTTACTATAGTCGCAAACCGAGCAACATTTGTAGAGGGGGCATCAGAAGACGTTAGCGTTGATCAGAAGACGTTAGCAAGATTATTGATAGACTCCCAGACTCCGCATTTTTAAGGAACCACAGCCGCCGTGTCGTCTAACACCGCCAGACAAAAGAAAGGTCAGGGCAAAAAGCCCCTCCGCCCTACACCAGGAAAGAGTCCTAGTCAGCCACCCACGCCACCATCGGTGCCTACTAGCGATGTAGCACCCATTTTTCAATTTGTCCAATCGGTGGCACAGGTAACGGCGGGCACCCTGCTAGGTGTGACCATGTTGACCAGTTCGGTCATCGCGGGGGGCTTAGTCGGTTTGGCAGTCAGCTTTCGCAACCTACCTGATGTCCGAGTGCTGCGAAACTACATCCCAGCCGAGACGACATACGTTTACGACGTTAAAGGAACGTTGCTCGATAGTCTGCACGACGAATTCAACCGCGAAGTCGTAGACCTAGACAACGTTTCTCCGAATCTCAAGCGTGCCGTATTGGCGATCGAAGACAGCTACTTCTTCTCTCACCACGGGATTAATCCTACCAGCGTAGGCAGGGCAGTGCTGAGCAACTTGGAAGAAGGGCGCACCGTAGAAGGGGGATCTACGGTCACCATGCAGTTGGTCAAAAACTTATTTCTGACGCCGGAGCGATCGCTCAGCCGCAAAATTGCAGAAGCGGTTCTAGCGCTGCGTCTGGAGCAAATTTTTACCAAAAACCAGATCCTAGAAATGTATCTGAACCAGGTCTACTGGGGGCACAACACCTACGGCGCTCAAACGGCTGCCCAAAGTTACTTTGGCAAATCTGCGGCAGCGCTGACGCTGGGCGAATCGGCCATGATGGCAGGACTAATCCAAGCCCCCGAAGACTATAGCCCCTTTGTAGACTACCAGTTAGCAAAACGGCGACAGGCCACTGTCTTAGACCGCATGGTCGCCCTCAACTGGATTACGCCTGCCGAAGCGACGGACGCTAAAAATCAGCCAATTCAATTAGGTGACATTACCTCCTTTAAAGCTAGTCGCTCTCCCCATGTGACGGGGGCAGTCGTGCAAGAGCTAGAAGATCGATTTGGCAAGGATGCTGTGCTAAAAGGCGGTATGCGGGTACAGACCACATTTGACCTAGAGCTGCAAGGGATTGCCGAACAAGTCGTCAAAACTGGACATAGCCGCCTGCTGCGCCAGGGTGTGCGAGCCGACCAGATGGCGCTGGTTGCCGTCGATCCACGCACTCACTTTGTCAAGGCAATGGTGGGCAGCGTGGATTATGAACAAAGCCAGTATAATCGCGCTATTCAGTCGTTGCGGCAGCCCGGTTCTGCCTTCAAACCCTTCGTTTACTATGCCGCCTTTGCCTCAGGCAAGATATCGCCTGACTCTACCATTGCCGACACCCCTGTTAGCTATCCGGACGGCTACGAAACCTATACCCCGCAAAACTACGGCGGTGGCTACTCCGGGACGATGACTATCCGTGCCGCCCTGGAGCAATCTCGCAACGTCCCAGCGGTGAAGTTAGGGCAAGAAGTCGGCATCAACCGAGTCATTGAAATTTGTCGCACCTTGGGCATTAAGAGTCCAATTGAGCCAGTCGTGTCACTGCCCCTAGGGTCTGTAGACCTGACTCCCCTAGAGATGGCGAGCGCCTATGCCACGTTTGCCAGTGGCGGTTGGCAATCTGATACAACGTTTATTGTCCGGGTGACCAACAGCTCAGGGCAAGTATTGCTCGATAACACGCCGTCTCCCCAGATGGTGCTAGACCCCTGGGCAGTAGCCGCGCTGAACGACGTATTGCAGGGGGTGATTACGAACGGTACCGCTAAAGGGGCAAACATTGGTCGTCCGGCTGCGGGAAAAACGGGGACAACGTCGTCTGAGCGAGATATCTGGTTTGCGGGATATGTGCCTCAGCTATCGGTTGCTGTGTGGGTTGGCAATGACGACTATTCTCCGGTGGGGCAGGGGGTAACAGGGGGTAAGTTTGTTGCGCCGATCTGGCGCAACTTTATGCTGCAAGCTTTAAATGGAGTTCCGGTAGAGTCCTTTGCTCCCCCGTCGGCGTTTGTCCGTCCGTGAAAACTTGGTTAATTTCGATCCCTAGGCTTGTTGTTCTAACTCAGCCTTCATCCGCTCCAATGTGTAGTTCATTTGCTCAAACATTTGCTGAGGCGTCACGCCAAATTGCCCTAGCTGGGTTTTGAGCTGTTCCATTGTCATTTGAGCCATAAAGTCTTCTGATAGCTCAAATCGCTTCATGAAAATGCGGTAGCGTACCATCATTTCTTCCATCTGCGCAATGAACAGCTTTTTGCCTTCCCGGTCAAACTTGCCGTAGCTAGAACCTAGCTGGGTCAGCGATTGGTAGTCTTCAAAGAGCTGTTTGGCTTCGTTTTGGACAATTTCAGAATCGAAAAATCCCATGGTGTAACCCTACTGCCGCGATCGCCTGAAGTGTAATAATACCTATTTTAGGGCAGGTGAAAGGGTGCCTAAAGTGCGGAAATTGCTACCTGTTAGCCAAAAGACTAGACTAGAACATAGATATTTATCGACACTCATCTCAACTGCGCTTGGAAATGAATGAATTTTAAGTTCCCAGTTTTGAGTTGACCACCTAAACCAAGTCCACGTTGAGAACTGTAGTTTTAGCCCTCACCCCCAGCCCCTCTCCCAAAGGGCGAGGGGAGCCGGAAAAGCTTTCAAAGTCCCTCTCCCCAGGGAGAGGGCTTAAAGCCTTCGGCATACATGAAAAGGGTGAGGGAAAACTCTGGGTTTCAAGTTGGACGGGGTTTAATCTACTGAATCACAGTATGTTTGCACTAGTCGAGAGCCACACCGTTGAACAGGCTCTGGGTGAAATTCGGATATTTGCATACCAACCATTAAAATCTGTGAGGAAGCCTATGAAGACTGGGGGGGAAGCCCGTTAAAGGTAGGTTATTTCCTTACACTAATAAGGTATCGAATCATCTTTGGAAATATTACCATTACTTCCCCCCGATCTGTCTACGTTAACCAGAGAATTGTAGGCCCTGTTAAGACATTGATAAACCTAGCTCTTGCGTGCCCACTTCTGATTAGACTCAGCGGCCTAATCCCTCGGACGCATTTATGACAATAGAGTTTGACGAATTTGATGCAATTGCCTCAATAACGTACCTTGCGTCTTAATCATTCCTTTCGAATTGCAGGTTATCGCCGTCAATCGAGACCAGTAACTCGATCAGTCGCTGTAACAATCACTCCAAAAGTGCTGCTGTCTGGCTAACATTTACAGAAAAATGATGGACGAAAAAATGGTGGAGTTGATCTTTGGTTTTAGCCATGGTCGATTGACCTCAGCTAGTGATGCTACTTTATCTGTAATTGATTATGCTTAACCGCCCGATGCCTAATCTGCGATCGCTAATATGAAGTCGGTTAATTTATTATTCGTCCAATAAGTTGTTCTAGTCGTATTTGCTGTTGCTAATACTACCGTGGTGCTGATTTTAAGGATATTTTTGAGCCGGAGGGTAAAGTTCTTGATTGCTGAGTCTGATTTGCTGGTTTCCTGATCTAGGTTGGTCAGCCAGAAATAGGTATGTTTAACCCATAATTCTTAAGTAAATTCTTAACAACAAGCACCATGAGCAACAAAATAGCATTTCCTCGTGGCTGGTTAGTCGTTTTTGAGGGGGTAGAGGGCTGTGGCAAAACCACACAGATGAAGCGATCGCATGATTGGTTAATGCAAGGCGACTGGTGGGTGCCGTCCGCCGCATCCGCATCGCCACCGTCTATTCTGGCGACCCGTGAACCGGGCGGGACGGAGCTAGGTCAAGGTATTCGCCAACTATTACTCGATCCAACCCTACCCGAACCGATGCAAGATCGCACCGAGCTGTTACTCTATGCTGCCGACCGAGCACAACATGTGGAAGGCATGCTAAAGCCAGAGCTGGCGAAAGGGACACTGATTTTGTGCGATCGCTATACAGATTCCACGGTGGCCTATCAAGGCTATGGCCGGGGCTTTAGCCTTGATTTAATCGACCAACTGAATCAAATGTCCACAGCTGGCTTGCAAAGTGACTTAACCCTGTGGCTCGACGTAGATGCCAGCATTGGCCTCAGTCGCACCCATCGCCGAGGATTTGCCGATCGCATGGAGCAAAATGCGTTGGAGTTTCATCAGCGTGTCCAGTATGGGTTTGGGGTAATTGCTAAGACGAACCCACACCGGGTTGTGCAGATTGACGCCAATCGCCCCGCAGAGGAAGTATTTGCCACCGTTCAAGCCACCTTGCGCCAGTATTTGAAGCAGTGGTACGGCATTTAGCTCAGACCATACACTCAGAAAGACCCATGCACTCGAAGTGGTGTTTTAGGTGTCCTGGCGTGGTGCAGGGGTGTTGAATTGGCCTAGAACCGTTATTTTAATGAAGGGTGATGTAATCGAGTAGTGCCGCTGAGCGCGTTCACTCTTTTACACCCTGCCAAGGTTTATTTTTGCTCCTTCACTTCGTCACTCCATGACCACCCGCCGCATTGCCGACCTGCTTAAAACTGGCCAGCCAGACGAAACCACCACGATTCAGGGCTGGGTTCGGACTAAACGCGAACAAAAAGAATTTACGTTTATTGAAGTCAATGATGGCTCGTCGATGGCAGGATTGCAGGTCGTTGTCACCCAGACGGTGCCGGGATATGCTGAGGCGATCGCCCGCCTGAACACGGGTGCGTCGGTTGAAGTTGCAGGAGTTTTGGTGCCTTCGTTAGGCAAAGGGCAGCGGATTGAGTTAAAGGCAGCGTCGGTGCTGGTGCATGGAGAGGCGAATCCAGAAACCTACCCATTGCAGAAAAAACGCCACTCCTTCGAGTTCTTGCGCACCATTGGGCATTTGCGATCGCGTACCAACACGCTGGGTGCGGTGTTTCGAGTCCGCAATGCCACCGCTCAAGCGATCCACAGCTTCTTTCAAGAGCGGGGCTTTTTGTGGGTGCACACGCCCATCATTACTGCCAGCGACTGTGAGGGCGCAGGCGAACTGTTCACCGTCACCGGGCTAGATTTGAAAAATCCGCCCAAAACCGCTGCGGGTGAAGTAGATTTTGAGCAAGATTTTTTTGGCAAGCACGCCTACCTCACGGTGAGTGGGCAACTGGAAGCCGAAATTATGGCCATGGCCTTCACCAACGTTTACACCTTTGGCCCCACCTTTCGCGCCGAAAATTCCAATACCTCTCGCCACTTAGCCGAATTTTGGATGGTGGAGCCAGAAATGGCGTTTTGTGCGCTAGAGGGCAACATGGAGCTGGCGGAAGCGTTTTTGAAATATGTGTTCAAGCATGTGTTAGAAACTTGCCCAGACGACATGGCATTCTTCAATGAGCGGATTGAAAAGACCGTGCTCGAAACCGCTGAAAACATCATCAACAGCGAGTTTGGGCGGATTACCTATACCGAGGCGATCGCCTTACTCGAAAAAGCCGATCGCCGCTTCGAGTACCCGGTATCGTGGGGGCTAGACCTGCAATCTGAACATGAGCGCTACTTAGCCGAAGAGTTATTCAAAAAACCTCTGATCGTCACTGATTATCCGACTGAGATTAAAGCCTTCTACATGCGCCTGAGTGATGATGGCAAAACGGTGCGCGCCATGGACGTACTGGCCCCGCGCATTGGCGAAATTATTGGCGGCTCGCAGCGAGAAGAGCGGCTCGACGTCTTAGAACGCCGGATGCAAGAGCTTGACATCCCCGCTGCTGATCTATGGTGGTATCTCGACCTGCGCCGCTTTGGCACAGTGCCTCATGCCGGCTTTGGGCTGGGCTTTGAACGGCTGGTTCAATTTATGACTGGGATGCAAAACATCCGGGATGTGATTCCATTCCCCCGAGCGCCCTTAAGTGCCGATTTCTAGGAGTGCAGACTTTTTAGACAAAAAACTGGGATGCAATTAATAAATTGCATCCCACAGGAAGGAGATATCAAGAATGAACGAATCTCTAAGCAAAAATTACATCAAGCCGATCTGAGAAAGAATGCCTTGACCTGTCAGCAATTCGGTGCCGAGGCCAATGACGAAGCCCAGCATTGCTAGACGACCGTTCCAAGTTTCTGCGAACTGAGTAAAACCGAATTTAGTATCTTGGCTTTCCATGACTCAAAAACCTCTTAAGACTTGGTTGATGCAATCAATGTAACATTACTTTAGGATTTTGCGCAATATTTCTACACAATGGTATCCATTGGACATATCTATGCATCTGGCAGCAGAGCCGCAGACGTTGTGGACGCGTTATGTCCTCAGACAGTCGTTAAAGCGAGCTGTCACAGACCGCCTGTGGCCAAGACGATCCGCTGTCCCTGTACACTATGACGAATGAGCATGACGAATGAGCGTCACCTTATCCCTTTGCAAGACGCCCCTTTTACCTCCATGGATAATGCTGTTTTGGAAGCTGATCAGAGCAATCCCTTGTTGTGCGATCGCATTGCCCAGCGCATTGCCGCCCATCCCCAGCAGCAGATCACCTTTGCTGAGTTTATGGACATCGCCCTGTATGACCCGCAGCATGGCTACTACGCCACTAATCAGGTGAATATCGGCGTCAGCGGCGACTTTTTTACCTCGCCCCACCTGGGTTCCGACTTTGGGGAAATGCTAGCCGAGCAATTCGCTGAAATGTGGCATTTGCTAGGCAATCCTCACCCGTTTACCCTACTAGAAATGGGTGCCGGGCAGGGGATGCTGACGCAAGATGTGTTAATCCATCTGCATCGTCATCATAGTCAGTGCTTTAAGGCACTAGAGTATGTGATTGTGGAAAAGTCGGCGGGGATGATTGCCGAACAGCGGCAGCGCCTGCAAGACTTGGCCAACTCGTGGGGGGGGCTGCATTGGCGTACCTGGGACGAGATCCCAGCCGATTCGGTGGTCGGCTGCTGTTTTTCCAACGAACTAGTAGACGCTTTCCCGGTGCATCAGGTGGCGATCGCCAACGGACAGCTGCAAGAGATCTACGTGACGTTAGCCAACTGGGACGCCTGGATCGAGATGCAAGAGGCGGCAGAGTCGTCGTCGGCAACGTCCACTCTGCCCCTATTTACAGAACTCCTCGCCCCGCTCTCTACCCCGCTGTTAGCCGAATACTTTGCCTTAGCAGGCGTAGATTTACCATCGCCTGCCTACCCTGAGGGCTACCGCACCGAGGTGAATTTGGCCGCATTGGAGTGGGTGAGCACGGTGGCCGAGCGACTGCACCACGGCTATCTCGTCACCATCGACTATGGCTACCCAGCCCAGCGCTACTATAGCCCCACCCGCCGCGACGGCACTTTGCAGTGCTACTATCAGCACGCCCGCCATGCCAATCCTTATATCCACATCGGGCAGCAAGATATTACAGCCCATGTGGATTTTACGGCGCTGGCGCGACAGGGCGATCGCTGTGGTCTACCCCGGCTGGGCTACGTCCCCCAAGGGCTATTTCTGATGGCACTGGGGTTGGGCGATCGCCTAGCGGCCCTGTCTCAGCTTCAGCCCAATGCGGCCCTGACCCTGCAAGACATTTTGCATCGTCGCGAAGCCCTCCACACCCTGATGGACTTTAACCCAACCCAGATGGGTACCTTTGGCGTGCTGGTTCAGGGCAAAGGGCTAACTCCGCCTCAGTCGCATCTCCGCAGCCTGAGAGATGTCTGAGTCTTGCAGCCATAAAGTTGCATCCATAAAAAAATCCCCCCAAAACTCAATTGCGTGAGCCTTGAAGGGATTTGAATCAGGGTGCATCTACCACTCCATTGTTCTAGGCCAAGAGAGGGATCTCCGGACAAAACGTAGAGACGCGATTAATCGCGTCTCTACCGGGATTGCGCGATCGCATCTCTACCGGGATCGCTTGTCTAGTTGAGTTCTCAAAAAAAATCCCTCCGAAACTCAATTGCGTGAGCCTTGGAGGGATTTGAATCAGGGTGCATCTACCACTCCACTGTTCTAGGCGAAGTGATGCGCCTCCGGACTGTTTTGGTAATTTCTAGAAACTTCCGCAGAGCCTAGCAACTGCGGAGCAGTTTTGTGAAGGCTTAACCAAAAATCCGCAAAGAGTTCGTGAAGTAGACTCGGCTTGAGAGAGGCACTCTGCTTAAAAAATAAAATTGACGTTATTCTGAAAAATATCCCTTTCCACAGTCCGTTCTGCCGGATCTGACAGGAATTGATTTGGAAGGAGTGGTGGTTTGCACCGTAGTTAAGGCAAGTTTGGGGTTGACGCAACATGGGATTCCCCGCCTTACTTGTGGGAGTGATTTGCTGACAAAGCTCTCTTGGTAGTCACATTAGGATAGTGATAGACCGATCGTAGTAATCTTGGGAATGCTGGGAGTGCTTGCTAGGCAATGCTCCTCTGTCAATCAAGCCTAGGGGAATCCATCTGATTCAATCGAATTTACTTGATTCCTATGATCTAGCCGATCCCGCCACCCCGGTGGCCCATTCAAGAACTTCAAATTCAAGAACTTCAAAGACTTTTGGAGTTATGGCCTTGAACGCGACCTGATAAACCAGAAATTTAGGGAGAGCACTGACCCGGTGACCCAGGAATTTCACATCTCGGTAACCCCAGTGGGGCATGATGAATATCTGGTGCGGACGGAGCGCGTCGCACCGGGAGTGCCGCTGGCCGAAGAGCAGCTGCATTGGGACGTAGACGACTGGCTAGCACAGGCGCGGCAGTTGATGAATGATCCTTTGCTAGGATTGTTGCAGGGTAACCGCCTCAGCCGGATTGGTGGGTTTGACATACCTCAGGCGCAGCGCAAGGGGCAGGGTGAACCAGAGCTATCGGAGCTGTCTGGAACGCTGCTCGACCTGGGAGAAACTCTCTACAATTCCCTGTTTCAAGGAACGTTAGGGGATAGCTGGACGATGGCGCGGGGCATTGCGCAACATCAAGGTGAGATGCTGCGGCTGCGGCTAGGGCTGAAGGGGTTGCAGCTGCCTCGGCTGCCGTGGGAGGTGCTCAATGGTGGCGATCGCGACGGGAACAGCCCAGCGCACCGACCGATTGCCACGGGTACCGATGTGTTGTTCTCTCGGTTTCAACCCAGCACAGGCAGAATGGGCAGTCGGCTGCTGGTACCGCTAGAAGCCGATCAGCCCGTCCGGATCTTAATGGTGATTTCAGCTCCGGGCGACCAAGAGCAGCTGGAGCTAGAGCGAGAAGCGGCCAACCTCCAAGAAGAACTTTGCCGCCCGCGTAACCCATCGCTGGAAAGCTTTATGGGGGCACTGCCAGAGCTGCACCTCACCATGCTGAACCAGCCTGGGCGGGAAGAATTGACCCAGGCAGTAGAGCAAGGGCATTTTCATGTGCTGCACTACGCCGGACACAGCAACCTCGGGGTCGATGGCGGCAATTTGTATCTGGTTAACCCAAAAACGGGGTTGACTGAAATTCTTAGTGGTGACGACTTGGCGGGGCTGTTGGCGAATAATGGCATCCGCATGGTGGTGTTTAACTCCTGCCGGGGAACGCATACGGCGGTTGCGGCAGAGGCAGAGGTAGACATTCAGGAACGCAATTTGGCTGAGGCATTGGTCAGCCAAGGTATTCCAGCGGTGCTGGCGATGGCAGAGCGGATTCCTGACGATGTGGCCTTGACGCTAACTCGGTTGTTCTATCGCAACCTGCGCCAGGGCTACCCTGTTGACTTGAGCCTCAGCCGAGCGCGGCAGGGACTAATTTCTGCGTACGGGTCACACCAGCTCTATTGGGCATTGCCCGTGCTGTATCTGCATCCGGAGTGTGACGGCTATCTGCTCCAGGGCGATCGCTCCTTGGTCAACCCAGCCGATCGGCTGCTCCAACTGCCCCAAATCTACGACATGCCTCCGATGCTAGCGGGCGAAGAGCCAACCCCAGAACGCTTTGCGCTAGATACCGATTCGGACGATGATTTAGAGATTATCTCTAGAGCTGTATTGTTAGAGGACGACCTAGCGCTGCTGATTCCTGAGGTAGACTACACGGGCAGCGTCCAGCTTGGGTTGGGCGAATTTGATCAAGGGGATGACCTGAGCTACGAAGCAGATGCCACGGTGGTAGCCGATCTGATTCGGCAGCTGACGCCCCAGTTAACCGAATCTGTTCAGGCAGAGGCGATCGCCCCTGGTGAGGTGAACTTAGCAGCACCTGCTCATTCTACCGAGGGCACCTATCAATGGCTGTCCGAGCGGATGCCGCGTCGATTCTCGCCCTCTGAGTCTGCGGTGACGCCATCAAAGGGATCCGTTACCACCGATTCGCCTACGCCGATCAAGGATACTGCTTCGATCCCACCGATCCCCGCACCGCTGGATACCGCTGCGGCTGTAGAGCGACCGATGATTGAGCGGGAATCAGCCGGTTTGGGATCACCGATCCCGGCTCGTAGCACCCATCGGTTCAAGCCACAGTATGTGATTCTGCCGTTGGTGGGAGCTGGCGTGATGGCGATCGCGGTGCTCACGATGCAAACCGCGCCGCGCCTGTTTAATCCGCAGCCAACGCCTAGTGATTTGCTGCCTAGCCCATTGGCCGAACCCTTTGTGCTGCCGGGTAATTTTGGCCAGGTGAATCTGCAAACGGCAGATGTCGCCACGCTGGAGGCGATCGCTAGCCATTACTTCCGTAAACAAGACCTGCCCAAAGCTGAAGCAGCCTTCAACGCGTTGCTCGATCGAGGGGCACTGCAAGCCGCAGATACTGCCTTCAAAGCTGTTTCAAAAGACAGCCTCTCTGAGCCATCGATTAGCTTTTTGCGGGGTAAGCTAGCTTGGCTGGCTGTCAAACAGGGCAACCCTGAGGACTACGCCGTGGCAGACGCCCAACGGTATTGGGAAACGGCGATTAAACAACAGCCCGATTCCGTCCCCTATCACAACGCCCTCGGCTTTGCCTATTACGCTCAAGGCAAATCAAAACAGGCTCTAAAGGAGTGGTGTAGCTCAATTGCGCTGCTGGCGGGCACCTCTGCGGCGGGCACCTCTGCGGCGGGCACTGAAACCACCGATGCCTCCGACCTAGACTGCGCCATGCCCACCCAGCCCATTACCAATCCTGAGGCGATCACGGCCTATGCAGGCATTGCCCTAGCGCTACAGCAAGCCGTAACTGACCCAGACTATGCGGCGCAGCAAAAAGACTTGCTGAGTCGCGCCACGCAGCTATACCAGTCCGTGGTTCAAAGTAACCCGGCTAGCGTTGAACCAGATGAACTCGGCAAAACCTGGCTGTGGAATGAGCAGGCAATTCGCGATTGGCAAACCTTAGGAACCCTTTGAGCCAGCACATCAAGATCAAATCAATTTTGCGATCGCCAGCACCGATCCGGGAAATGGTATTAGGCTAAGAAATAGAATTTCTGGCAACTGCTGCTGAGCCGATCCTGCCGATCCCAAAACAGCCGATCCTAAAACAGACGAACACTATGCCACATACGATTGTTACAAACACTTGCGAAGGCGTTGCCGATTGCGTTGATGCCTGCCCGGTTGCCTGTATCCATCCGGGTTCAGCCAAAAATGCCAAAGGGACAGACTGGTTCTGGATTGATTTTTCGACCTGCATTGACTGTGGCATCTGTCTCCAGGTGTGTCCGGTTGAGGGAGCCATTGTGCCCGAAGAGCGTCCAGAATTGCAGAGTACGCCCCAGTGAAGCCTAACTAGTGAAGCCTATGGCTCGGCCATGGGGCCAATTTCGGATCAATTCTTATCCCAGCTGCCCCATGCTTGATACCCCTGTGCTGTTGGTCGTCGAAGACGTTCATGCTGGCTACATTAAAGATTTAGATATCTTGCAGGGCGTCAATTTTCGGGTGCATCCCGGCGAACTAGTGGCGGTGATTGGTCCCAATGGAGCCGGGAAATCGACCTTGGCAAAAGCTATTTTTGGGCTGCTAACGCCGCACCAAGGCACGATTCACTTTCAAGGGGAGTCGATTGTTGGGCTAAAGTCTGACCAAATTGTGCGGCGGGGCATGTGCTACGTGCCGCAAATCTCTAATGTGTTCCCGGCGCTCAGCGTTGAAGAAAATCTGGAGATGGGGGCGTTTACCCGCAGTGGATCGCTTCAGCCCTTAAAACAAAAAGTTTTTGAGGCATTTCCGATCTTGGCCGACCGACGACGACAGCGGGCTGGGACGCTGTCGGGCGGCGAACGGCAGATGCTAGCGATGGGGCGATCGCTGATGCTAGACCCACAGTTGCTGATTTTAGATGAACCGTCTGCGGCACTTTCGCCTGTGTTGATGAATGAGGTATTTGAGCGGATTCGGCAGGTGAACCAACTGGGGATGGCGATTGTCTTAGTTGAACAACATGCCCGCAAAGCTCTGACGATGGCGCATCGGGGCTATGTATTAGAAACGGGACGCGATCGCTTTGAAGGATCTGGAGCAGATTTGCTGGACAATCCTAAAGTCGGTGAATTGTATTTGGGAGGAGGGCGACCCCTCACCGATTGCTTAGAGGATGTTTTAAAAGTCTGACTGTTAGTAGCAAAACGTTTTAGATCCCCCTAAATCCCCCTTAAAAAGGGGGACTTTGAATCCAGTTCCCCCCTTTTTAAGAGGGCTAGGGGGATTAACAGGTGCCTAAAATCACAGCAGACCACTTTTCAAACATCCTCTTAGGCGATCGCACCCGGTCGAGCGCTCCGGGGGCTTTAGGGATAAAACGTAGATTAAGCCATATAGCAGGATGTTGATCGTCAGCAGCCCGTCTGTGGTGATGCCGTAGTGGATGGACAGAACAGGGACAAGTGATGCGATCGCAATTCCGGCCAAGTTGCCAAATGGACCCACTGTGGCTAGCAATGAAAACACTCGCTTACTCTGGGCTATATCAAATAAATCGGTAGCTAAAATCCAAAATGTTGTGGGAAAGAAAATCAGCTGCTGGTCTGACATCAGATAGAGCAACCCGTAGTTGAGCCAACTCGGCGCTTTGAACAAAACTAGCAAGCGCAATACGATAAATGACGCTCCCAAAATGGCGCTAATGCTCCGAACCAGCGTAATCCGATCAAAGCGATCGACCAGCAGCGATTGCAGTATTGTCATCAAAATGCTGATCAAGCTGCTAACAATTAGCACTACCAAAAACTGAGGTGGGCCAACATCAATTAAGAAGTTACTCAGTGAAGAAATCTCTGACACCTTTTGCGCCAAAGCATTGCTAAACAAGACAAACCCCAGGGTCAAAACGAGGCCAGTTTCTTCCGATCGCAAATTTAGTAGCTGACTGAGGCAGCAAAAAGTCTAGATTGAGGCGACGCATCAATTCCAAAAAAGCCTGACTGACGATGGTGGTATCGTAGCCGCGCCGCAACAAATCCAGAACTTCTTTGACCTTGATTTGAGCCGGAATTAAGTCAATTCCGACTCCCATCACCACCACTTCTCCTTGCTCTAGCTTCAGCACCGGACTCAGCTCGGCCTCAACTTGATCCAGGGACACATCCCCCCACAGGTAATAGTTCAACACTGCATCTACATGGCGTTCATCTAGGTTAAATAGGGCATGAATGCCGGGAGCCATTGGTTCGGTATCAATGATCCCCACCCGTCACCCCCGACGAGCAATGCTGACCGCTAAATTTGCCGTCAGGTTAGATTTACCAATGCCATGACGAATCGATTGAATTGAGACAATGGTGGGCAACCAGGGGATGGTGCTGATGGTAGTACATCGCAGCGCCAGTTTGGATACTGCTCAGATATCTTCTTAGCTTAGCGATCGCCCTCGTTAATCGCATGATCTTTATCGGGTGAACGGCGAATAAAGTCCAGGGAGTGTTCTATCTTGAAGTACCAACTTGCATCAGATTAATCGCTCGATTGCACACTCGTTTAACCAATGCAGCGTCGTGACTGATCACTAGCAATCCAATATTGTGCGATCGCACGTAGTCCAGCACCATATGCCAAATCAAGGCTTGCGTGTTGGCATCGAGCATGGCGGTCATTTCGTCGGCGATTAGGTAGCGCGTGGCAGGGTTGAGAACCCGAGCGACGGCAACGCGCTGAAGTTCACCGCCACTCAGTTCGTGGGGGTAGCGATCGAGCCAGCTCGGATGAATGGCGAGTGCATTGAGCAGGAAGCGATCAGGCGACTGCTTCTCGGCAAGAATCTTGTGGATGCGCCAGCGAGGATTGACGGCGAGTTCGGGATTTTGAAAGATCATCTGGACAGGACAGTAGCCGCGATCGGGCAGTGGTGAGTTGTCGATCGTAACCTGCCCTTGTGTGGGCGTTAGGTAGCCTGCGAGCAGTTTGCTCAGCGTGGTTTTGCCGAAGCCGGATGGCCCAAACAGCCCGACCACTTCGCTTGGAGCGATCGCAATATCAAAATTGCGTACGATCCAGTTATGGTGTGGATAGCGAAACGCCAACTGCTTACCGATCAGCATGAATACACCTCACTGGCGCACCGCGCACTTGAAGAAAAGGGGGACGATCAAGCCGACATTCTTGCGTCACCCAGGGGCAGCGATCGCTAAACAAGCAACCATCCGGCAAATCATCTGGAGTGGGCTGGCTGCCTGAAATCGGGATAAATTCATTTTGCGGCAGCGATCGCCAAAGTGCTTGCGTGTAAGGATGGCGAATTTTGTTGCTGGAGAAGTCTTGGGCGTGAGCGATTTCGACCGTAGTTCCGGCGTAAAAAACAGCGACGCGATCGGCAATTTGTAAGGCGGCTTCGATGTCGTGCGTAATTAGAATCACACCCTTGCCTTCTGAAGCGAGTTCGCGCAGATGGTTCAAAGTTTCTGTGACGACATCAGGATGTAAGCCGGGAGTAGGTTCATCGGCGATCACCAATTCTGCCTGACTGACGACGGCGGTAGACACAAGGACTCGCCGCGCCATGCCGCCCGATAGCTGAAAGGGGTAGAGTCGCTGCACGATCGCCGCTAGCCGATAGCGAGCAAAGGTGCGATCGACGGCTGCTTTTGCAGCTGGCCGAGACAAGCCGCTTAGCTGGGCGGTTCGCTGCACCTGCTGTCCCACCTGCATCAAGGGATCAAGATAGCCGATCGATTGCGGGATCAAGGCGATCGCCTTCCCACGCAAATCTTGGCAGCGATTTAGCGTTAGCGGTTCACCCTTAAACAGCATTTTGCCGCTCACCTGCGCGTTGTCAGGCAAAATTCCCAAAATGGCGTGAGCTAAGAGGCTTTTACCTGATCCGCTTGCGCCTACAACGGCAACGACTTCACCCGCTTTCACGTCGAGGTCAAGCTGCGTAATTACGGTCAGTTGCTTTTGGGCAAGACCGCGATCGTACAGCGTGAATGTGATGTTTAAGTTTTGCACCGAGAGCATAATTATCCCTGGCTGGTCTTAGGATCAATCAGCGCCCGCACATTCTCCCCGAGCGTATCAAAGGCTTGGACAGCGAGCAGCAGCAGCAGTCCGGGTAGAACGCCAACCCACCAATATCCAGTCGAAAGGTTTCGCATTGATTCGGCGAGGATGATACCGATTGCGGGAGTGTGGGGTGATAGTCCAATTCCAATAAACGACAGTGCCGCTTCATGCAGAATCGCGTGGGGAAACAGCAAAATTAAGCCGACCAACAGTTGTGGAATCACGTGCGGCAGCATGTGGTGGCGGGCAATCCAGAAGGGCGATCGCCCGAACTTGTAAGAGAGCTGCACGTAGTCAGAACTATTTACCTGAAGCGTTTCTGCCCGAATAATGCGCGCAAGGCTTGTCCAGTGCGTCAGGGCGACGGCAATAATTACACCCTTGGTGCCGCCACCAATTGCAAAGGAGATCATGATCAGCAAGACAAGATGCGGCAGGCTAAAGAACACATCAATTATCCAGGTAATCACCGCATCGACTTTGCCACCCAGTGTTCCTGCCATCAGCCCCAAGCCTGTACCGATAATGGCGCTGAAGCCTGCCGCCAGTAGTCCAACACGTACACTTAAAGACATGCCGTGCAGCGATCGCGTCAACATATCACGCCCTAACCAATCTGTCCCAAATAGATGTGCCAAAGAGGGCGGTTGATTGCGCTGGGTCAAAGCTGGATCGAGTCCAGTATCGCCTACGAACCTATTGCTGAAGACAATCGCAACCAAAAATAATGTGCAAAGGGCGATCGACAAGAGCGTGATCTGACGGCGATTAAAGCGAACTGCAGGACGACGAGGAAGAAAGGAAGTAGCCATTGGAGGTTCAATTGGATGGGCAGGTTAGCTCGATTTGCCGATGCGAATACGGGGATCAACGATTTGATAGGTCAGATCGGCAATTAAGTTACCTGTGTAAACAAATAGCGCACTGAAAAACACAATTCCCACCAGCAGCGGCACGTCACTCCGCAGGGCGGCTTCGACTGTCGCTTTGCCTAAACCGGGGTAAGAAAACACCTGCTCGGCTAAAACAGAGCCACCAAATAATTCACTTAAGGAAGCAAACTGGAGTGTTAGAGCAGGTAGGATGATGTTTCGTAGCCCATGATGGCGGATGATGCCGACGAGGCTTTCGCCTTGGGCGCGGGCAAACAAGACGTAATCGCTGTTGAGAACTTCGATGAGCTTTTGGCGCGTGTGCAGGGCGATGTTTGCCACGCCGATGAGGCTTAGCGTTGCAGCAGGTAAAATCAGGTGATGTAGTCGCTGCCAGACCGTGACATCCCTGGTCAGAACGCCTGGGGGCGTGGCACAGCAAATCGGCGTGATTTTTAGCGAAACCGAGAAGACAAGCAGCAGCAGCAGCGCAACCCAAAATGTCGGGGAAGCAGCGAGCGTGTAGGCATAGAAGCGGATGGCGCGATCGAGCCACGACCCGGCTCGCGCTCCTGCCACCACGCCCATTGCCAAGCCCAATGCGCCAGATATGAGCCACGCGATCGCCAACATTTGCAGCGACGTTTGAAATCGGCTACCAATCACGGTAGACACAGGCTGATTAAAAATTATCGATGTGCCCAAATTGCCACTTGCCAACTGTCGCAGCCAAAGGATAAAGCGTGTCATCATCGGCTGATCTAAGCCCCAGCGTTGGGCGATAATGTCGCGCTGTTCGGGACTGATTTGCAGCATATCAGCTCCGACATAGGCATCGATCGGATCGATCGGCGACAGGCTGATCAGCACGAAGCTAAAAATCGCCACTGCAATCAGCAACAGAGCCAGCCGCAACAACTTCCGTAGCATAAAAGCAGCGATGCCTAGTTGCATGTCCACTTCCATTCCGAAATGTTGGCGGTGATCGGCCAGCCATGCCCGTGCGGTTCGATTTGTGGCGTGCCGATGTTGAGGCAGGTGTTGACAAAATATGTGTGGTCAAGGTTCACCAGCCACGCCCAAGCCGCATCACCCTTAGTTGTAAAGCCAGTTTGTCCATTCCACTGAGCGGCTTTCCAAAAAGCGATCGCTTCTTCTTGATTAGGTGCTCCCATTGCCAAATCCAAAACGCTATCGATTTTGGAATCGGCATAATATCCCGCGTTGTTAAAGTCGCCCTGCGCCGACTTGCTGTGATAGAGGTTATAAACCTCGGTCGGGTCTTGACTACCCCAGCCAAATAGAACGACGTTACTGTGCATCAGCGGCTCGATTTCATCCCAGCTTTTACCTTCGACGTTGGCGCGAATACCGATTGGCTTAATCTGCTCTGCCACTGACAACGCAAGCGCCTGACGAATCGAGTCGCTGGCCGGATAGAGCACCGTAAACTCGGCAGGCTGTCCGTTTTTCTCAACAATGCCGTCGCCGTTCTTGTCACCCCAGCCGCCCTCAGCGAGAATCTGCTTGGCGCGATCGATCTGCCCATCTTCGATATCTGCTTCCTTCTGCTCCCACGGCAGTCCGGTAACAGGGCCATAAGCAGGTGAACCGTAGCCTTCCAAAATGCCATCGACTAAAGCTTTGCGATCGATCCCATAGTTGATCGCTTGGCGAATTGCCAAATCCGCCGTCACGTCATTACCGATTGCGGCTCCATCTGGCGTAGTTTTGCCCGTGTTCGGCACATAGGGGAACATAATGCCCCGGTTGTCTACGCTCTTGACATCGTACAGCTTCATGCTGTCGATCGACTGTACAGCAAGCGTTTGGGGAACTGAAGCAACCTGAGCTTGGCCTGCTTTGGCAGCAGCAAAAGCGGCATCTTCCTCGACCAGCAAAAAGACAAGGCGCTTAATTTGCGGTACGGTGCCGTAGTAGTCAGGATTGACCTCAGCGATCAACTGCTGGCCTTCGTCCCACTGCACCAATTTGTAAGGACCAGAACCGATCGGATTGCGGCCATATTCAGCGCTGTAGGCGTGTTTAGGCACGATGCCTAGTGTTACAAGGCGATTGATGAAGGTGCTTTGTGGTTGCTTGAGGCGAAGCTCAACGGTAGTGGGACTAGTAGCGATCGCTTCTTGCAACACAGTCACATCTGTCTTCCCACCGCTCTCTCCAGCCTGATTAAACGTGAAGGCCACATCTTCAGCGGTTACAGGGATTCCATCACTAAATTTTGCATCCGCGCGAATCGTCACCGTCCACACTTTGCCATCATCACTAACGATGTAGCTGGTGGCCAGATCATTCTCAAACTCCAGCTTAGAATTGCGCCGCAGCAATGTGCTTTGAAACAGCGGCGAACCATAGCGCCCCCAGCCCAGAGTTGGGTCAAATCCATCGTCAAATTCTGAATTACTCAGAGCAAGCACAATCTGTTCTGACGAGCCGCCCTGCTGTGGAGCAGCAGCGTTATTTTGTGATGAAGGGCGCTCTGGTGTGGAGGAAACGCAAGCAGACAGCGCCAACACAATTCCGGCAGCGCAAGATGTGGTTTTAAGATTTGATTTCATGATGCAGGTAGATGTTGGACATATTCAAACTCGATGAACACCTCACTTTTGGCATAGTTGCTTAAACAATCGATGAAAAGTGAGAGGTTTAGATTCATTCTTTTATAAATAAATCAGATCTGCTCTTGTGGATAGAGAGATCGAACCCCAAATTTCTTTTAATCATGGGACTGCAAAATGACTAGAACTTAGCGGAGATCTGAAACTTTTTGTCATTCACAAAGAGACTGCTCAAGCATCATCTAAGGTTGAATAATATACTCAAACTCAAGTCGATGCAATCCAGGGGGGGGGATAAACTTTGTAGCTGCGATCGCTTTTCCCTAAGACTTGCGTGAAAAGTTGTGTAAAAAACTTGGCAACTTGAATGGATTGGTTAATTAATTACAGTTCTAAAAGCTACATAGCTCATAAAGCGATCGCAGCTTAGCAATTAATCGATTTTGCAAATTCTTGGCACTGCTTCCGCTGAGTGAGGAGACATATAGCTTCCGCCAGTCATCTTAGGACAAGGGGCTTAAGCCCCTTGTTGGCTGACGTGCTAACCTGCGTCCTAACGTTTGTGACGACGGCTATAAAGCAATAATATTGCTACATGACAGGGATTCAGTAGTCTATAAATCCTGCACCTCAATTGGATCTCATGATGGATTGATTCTCTCAGAACTGTCCTTGCTGTGACAGCGCCAAAGTCGATGTTCGTACCCGCTATACGACTCAAAATAATGGCACTCACCCAATCTACTATTGTCGGAGTTACGCTATTAAAACCCTATTCAACGGCAAGATTAATCAATTCTTCAATCGTAATCCAGCCGTATTTGGTGAAATTTGCAAACTTTTCGATCAAACCTTTGATCGTTTATCTGGTGAAGAAATAACTGTCCTAGAAGCTCTGGCGATGCAGAATCAGCACATCTCATTTTCAGGGTTGCAATCGTCCCTCGTTCATTGTGGATAAGCAGGAGCCAACTCCCTTGGTCAACCGGGAATTAGCACCAAATCTAGTTTGACTAAATTACCTTGAGTTTTTAGCGTAAAAAATCGAGCGCTTGCTGAATCCGACTTGTCCAGCTGCTAATTTTTACGACCGCTTCGCCCAGCCGCACTACATCCACTTCTACATCTTGGGTGGGGTAGTTTTGCAAGATTTCTATCAGCGAAACAGCTTGATCATCGGCGGCAGAAAGCACCAAGGCAGACCGCAGCGCCTGTCGATCAGCCCTATTGCCTGGGGTATGAATAATGGGGGTCAGTTCATCTAGTACAAGCGACCCAATTGGGCTATTGAGCACCCGATCGAGCAGCACCGGACTCATGGGAATGGAGCGGGTTAAGGTCTGCTGCACCTGGCTAGGCTCCTGATTGGCAAGCCGTAAGAATGGTCTCAGCGATCGCGGCGCTTCTCCGGTTTCAGCCAGGGTATTGAGGTCGGCAACGGCGATCGCCCGTTCTAGCCCTCGATACTGAAATACGACGCGCTCTGCTGCCTCGGCACTCGGTGCCTGCAACGCGATCGCTAGGCTGATAGCTCCAACAGATAGTATGCGACATTGCTTGATCCAGCCTACCCAGCGTTGTAATGGTTGAGTCATGCGATTGACCCTCCTATTAAATACCCAATCAATACCCACTGCCTAATGGACATCAATTCGCTTCATTAAGTTGCCACTTAGGGCTGGCTGCGGCATCCCAATCTGGATATTGTGGTGATCGAACGCGAGCTTCAACCGACGGCGAAACTCACGAGCAACGATCCATTGTTTGAGTGGTTGAGTCCGAATCCAAGTGCGAATCACGATCCCAGAGTGCGAAATATCATCAATGCCCAGCAATTCACTCGCATTCAAAATTAATGCGCCCCAATCCGAATCTTTGGATAGTTCATCGGCCACATCTCGCACAATCGCTAGCGCCTGATCGATATCGGTATCGTAGGCCACCTGAATGCGGAAATCGGTACGAGACCAGGCTCGGCTCATGTTTTCTGCTTGAATCACTTGGCTATTGGGGATCGTAATCAAATTGCCAGCATCACTTCGCAGCTGCGTGATGCGCAAATTCAAGTTTTCGACTATCCCCGAGGCGTTGTTAATAGCTACGTAGTCGCCGATCGCGTACTGATCTTCGAGCAAAATCAAAAACCCATTCACCAGATCTTTGACCAAGCTTTGAGCAGCAAACGAAACGGCAAGCGCCACAATTGCCCCCAACGCCAGCACCGACGCGGGTGCAATGTTGAGACGTTGGAGCACCCACCCAATACCGATGGTATAGACCACAACGGTAGTTAGGCTCTTGAGCACATTGGCAATGGTGGAAATGCGCAGCGATCGGCGCTGGAGGTTTTCTACCGTGATGAACTCGCCATCTGCCCAGGCTTTAGCAAATTGATCGATCCCCAGATTGGCTAATCGGTTAATTAAACCCGTGAGAAACCAGGCCACTAGCACCACAATTGGAGACGAGATTACCCCCATTGCCGCTGCTCGGGTTTCAGGGAATTGATAGAGCACCATGGCAATGCCCGCTACCCACAGCAGCACAACGATCCAAAATATTAGCCAGCGCAAAAAGTGAACAATTTTTAGGCGGCGGCGCAGACTTAACCAGCGCTGAATGTACTCAAACACCACCCAATTCGGCGGATCGTCGGGTTCGTCGCCTAGTTGGCTGTTGACGCCTACTTGAGTATTTACCCCTACATGAGGATTTACCCCTACCTGAGGATTGAAAGGTGGGTTGGGTGGGGTTGCAGTAGCAGCGGGGGACGCCACATCGCGCTGTTGCTCAAGCTGTTTCTGGCGTTTACCCAATCTTCTCCACACGGCGGCGAGTAGAAACGTCAGGAGCACAATGCCTAGGATGAAGGCGATCGCCAGACGTCCCTGACGCTGAATGGCATCGGGCTGCCGACTGCTCAATGCCTCGCGCAACTTTGTCCCTAATAGGTTCTGCCACTGAACGGCTAGGGCTGGGCGAGAAATAGAGTAATATTGCGCATCAGAATCGGTGACGGTGAGCAAAACGCGCGGTTCTGCCAGATACGCATCTTTAACAAATAAAACGGGCTGCCCGTTCAGGGTTTCGGTATAAACTTCTAGCGTTTTGGGATCAAGTAGGGTGGCATGATCCCTACTGGCGTCAGGTAAAACCGTCGGATTTTTAGCCGTTAGCTGAGTCAGATTGGCCTGAATTTGGCTGCCTCGCGCCTCAACCGGAACCTGACTCCCCGGCTCGTTGCGGTTATAGACTGTAGGGGAGGCAATCTTGAATAGCGGCTGACCGTCAAATCGGACATCGGTGACTTCAATTAGCCCCAGCCGTTTCACGCCTGAAGGCAATGTTTCAGCAGACTGAGTCGGAGGGAAAGACAACTGCCCCAATGCACCCGGAGTCCAGGCCGATAGCCCAATCAGCAACCCTACCAAAATCCAACTCAAAAACCGCCCTGTTTGAGGCCAGGTCTGTCGTTGCCAATTGGGTTGCAGCCCCACCAGCCGTCGATAGTTTTTCATACGCGATCTGACACCAAGAATCAGCTAATTGCAGCCGCTAGCCACCTATATACCCTACAGTGCCTTGCGCTTAGCTAGTTTAGCTATTAGATTTAATGGCGATCGCAACAAACATAAACACCCCAATTACCACCAGTGATGTGGACACAACAACCCCGTGGGAGCGCCGCGACACAATTTCGAGCTTTTGCCAGTTCATTGGTAAGATTCCTAGGCACCTGTTCTAAGCACCCTGCTTAGGTACCAAAACAGAATTCACCTACCGTTAGCTGGCCATCAAATGAGTAAAAGGTGACTCGGCAAATGCCTTCCCCGTTGATGCAAAGCTCCACATTCGGTGGCACCTCGGAGTTAGAACCCGCCAGGTTTGCAGTTCGCATTTCTGTTTGCGCCACAGGCTGGTTGTTGCCGTCATATGCCGCCATCACAGTGGGGCGAGAACTGGTTACACAGCTGCTGACAAACTTTACGGGGGCATCGAACGTGGCCTCTAACCACCCGCCTCTGGGGCAACCCATGATTACCGTACGCCCAACATAGGGAGAGTACGCAGGATTAGAGGGAGAGAGGGCGATCGCATTGGCAAAGGTAACGCCTAGTCGCTGAAATTGACGATTGACTAGTTCAAAGGGCTGCAATTTAGCAAAATTGAGCCTGATTCGCTTGCGCTGACGCAGGGGTGCTAACTCCGAACCCGCTGCAACCCCCACTGGAAAGAGGAGAACATCAAGACCTGGTAAAGATCTTGGTGCATCTGCGTAATCTAACGTAGGCTCCGAACGGCGCAGTTCCGGCTGCGCTTCGCCCCGAGAGTCGATATACTCTGCCATAGACCCCCATGAAATACAGGTTTATCTTAAACTCGTCTAACGTACTGTGTGAGGTTAGCTACTGAATTGATTAAGCAGGTAATTTGCATCACACCAATGGCCTCAAAATTCGGCCTTGTTACGCTATTCGCTGATCGCTCACTTGCTCCTCTGCACCCCGCCGTCAGTCTATCGGAGTAGTTCCAGTGATTCAGTACAAAACATCACTTAAGCAACATTTCGCTGATTTTCAAAGAGTACTACACCCCGGACTGGCTTAATTCCTGACTACGAAATTTCTCCTAACCGGGCGAACATGGTCAAAGATTTGACTCGAATAACCGCCGATAATTCTTCTATTCAGAATTACTGGGAGAAATTTACAAACCCGCACCCCGACAGGCAACTTCATGAAAACTTTAAATAGAATGAAGAGTTCCCATAAATTCTTTACATACTAACATGCTCTACCCTCCTGGTTTCCACCAACATTCTCTGGTAACTACATTAGGCACAATTGCCTACTACACCGCCGATCAACCCTCTCAGCCCCAAGTTGTGCCGCCATTTGGAGTGCCGTCTTTATCTGAGACAGCGACGGGCGATCGCCGCGAAACCTTAGTTTTTCTGCATGGATTTGGCGGGGGCTCTTCTGCTTATGAATGGTCGAAAGTGTATCCCGCCTTTGCCAGCGAATACCGGATTTTGGCACCCGACCTCTTGGGTTGGGGGCGCTCCGACCATCCTGCCCGCGATTTTTGTCCTGAAGATTATCTCACTACGATTCAGGAATTTCTCGAAAAAACCTGTGATCGCCCGGTGCGAGTCGTGGCCTCGTCGCTGGTTGCGGCTCTGGTGGTTCGAGTGGCGATCGCCCATCCGCATCTGTTCCATTCCCTCATCCTTACCTGCCCGTCCGGATTATCCGATTTTGGCAGTGACTATCGCCGCAGCTTCTTTGCCCAGATGGTTAGCACCCCCGTGCTCGACCGCGTGCTTTATTTCACGGCTCTAGCCACCGAGCCTGGAATTCGTAGCTTTTTAGAACAGCGCCAGTTTGCCCGCGCCAACCGCGTTTTTCCTGAAATTGTTGACGCCTACCTGGCATCTGCCCGTCAACCTAACGCCGAATACAGCGCCTTGTCCTTTGTGCGGGGCGATCTCTGCTTTGACTTGGCTACTTACATTCCCCAGTTAACTACCCCCACCGCCATGATTTGGGGCGAAAAAGCTCAGTTCACTGGGGTTGAACTGGGACGGCGGCTAGCAGCCCTAAATCCTCAAGCCATTAAAGTGTTGGACGTCTTAGACGATGTGGGGCTAACTCCCCAGCTAGAGCTACCCGCTGTCGCAATTGGGCTGATTCGTCGATTTATTGCCCTACTTTCTGCGGCACAATAAAACCTGCGGCACAATAAAAAGCAATGCCCCAGATCTCGTTCAGACTCCTAGCTCAGATCATGATGCTTAGATAATGATGCACAGATGCCGCCGATCGCCCGTCTCGCAGGTTGACCCGCAACTGCCACAATACTCCTGGCGATCGGACAGGGGACGATTCTGGCTCGGACGACGGTGGCTGCTGGGACTGTTCTTACTCCCCTTAATGGCCTGCCAGCCTCAAACCCAAGCTGGATTGAGGCGACCAGCTCTTGCGTCAGATCAACTCGTTACCGCGCTGCCCACTCCCTTTGCTGCTATGCCCCCAACTGCGTCCAGTGTTTTGCAATTTGACTTCGCCGCCGACTTTTCTGAGGGTTTGGCCATGGTGCGGCGGGGCGATCGCTCTCTCTATATAGATTTGACAGGTGACATTGCCTTAGAGCCAGACAGTGGATTCGACGGCGTATCGGCTTTTTCTGAAGACCTGGCTTTGATCCGAGTCAACAACTACTACGGCTACATCGACCGCTCCGGCCAAGTTGCTATTGATCCCCAGTACATGAGTGCCACGGCTTTTTCGGAAAAGTTGGCCGCCGTCCGCACAGGTACCCGCTATGGATTTATTAATCCGGCTGGGGAATTGGTAATTGAACCGCAGTTTATCTTGGCCGAACCGTTCTCGGAAGGGATGGCGGCGGTGAAGGTAGACGAACAGTATGGCTATGTCAAAGCCGACGGCCAACGGGTGATCTCGCCTCAATTTCAAGATGCCTGGAGCTTCTCGGAAGGGCGGGCAGCGGTGCGGCAAGCAGGTAAATGGGGCTACATTGATCCGGCTGGCGCGGTAGTGATTGATCCCCATTTAGACGGCGCGTTTAACTTCTCAGAATCGCTGGCTCGCGTCCGCCAGGAAAGCGTTTGGGGCTTCTTAGGCCGAGATGGGGCGATCGCCATCCCTGCCCAATTTGACTTCGCCTCCGACTTTTCCGAAGGGCTAGCAGCGGTGATGATTGGCGTCAAGTGGGGCTACATCGACCCCACAGGGGCGATCGCGATCGCTCCCCAATTTGACTACGCCGCGAACTTTTCCGAAGGTCTAGCCGCTGTCAAAGTTGGCAACCACTATGGCTACATCAGCAAAACCGGAAAATGGGTCATTGATCCCCAGTACAACAATGTCGGCTCTTTTTCGGAAGGCTGGGCTTGGGTAGAAGCGGCCAACCAGTGGCGCTATGTCAATAAAATGGGCGTTTTTTTAAAAGGTAAACTTTAACGAGTGAGTTACAGAACTTGCACTCAACTCGATGTTTGAGTTTGGTGGGATATTGCAGAATGGGCGAGGTGGCGTTGGCGCATCAGTCGATCTACAAAACGTGACTTACTCACTCTGCTTTCATTTTTAACCAGCTAAATATCTGTTTTGCTGTCAGATCTACCTCGACTCCCTTTAAAACAACTAACTTATCTTCTTGATGAAATAGCTCTGGTTGTTGCTGCGGTTGAAAGACTATAACTGAGCGATCATCGGGGTCAACTAACCAACCAAGCTGGCAACCATGCTTTAGGCAGTGCAAAATATTACCTGTGACCCGGTTGGAACTTTGATCGGGCAAAAAAATTTCAATCGTCCAGTTGGGAGCAGTAAGAACATTGTCTAAAGGTTCTTCGTTCTCATCAAGCTTAATATTCTGCCAACGAAACACCGCTATGTCTGGAATAATTGAGCGACCACCAAAAGTACAACGCAACTCTGGAAAAGCATAAGCAATTCGTTTTGCCTCTGCAACTTCATTGATCGCATCAATCAATTTACCTTGAAGTCTTGAATGGCGAGTCTTTGGCATTGGTTTTTGGATGACTTCACCATCAATATATTCACTAGCAGGCTTGGTTTCTGGTAACTTCAGAAACTCCTCTAGCGGTAGATACGCAGGTTTCGCAACAGTCATATCTTTTTAAAGGCCGCTATGAAATGCTTGCATCTAGTTTATCAACATTCATTCTTTGCTGCATTTAATACCATCGTCTTCAATACCCTGGACAGACATTACACTTCTTTACCTACTTAAAAAACTGCCCTATCAATAACCTCATGGCAATATAACGATGGAGACCAATCGATCATCTTTCAGGGCTGCCCTAACCGATGCCCTTAGCCACATAACGGTAAAATTGTGCGGCGGCAGACAAACTGGACTATCCTGCCGATAACTTTCGTTCCGTCCGCACCAACGCAGTGTTGGGCGGCTGTCGGTACATCTACCAAAAGCGCTGGAGAAACAAAAGCCTCGCTAAAATTTTAACCCGCAGCTAAAATGCGGAGAGGCTTTCGAGGTAAGATGTAAAGCTATCTTAATATTGGGATTACGCATAAACCTCTTGTGAGATAGTGAATAGTATAAACGAACTAGTCAGAGGTCTATAAGCAAGGTGTTACATCGACAAAAAGCCCTACTGATGATGCTTCAGCAGGTTGGAGGTACAGCTTCCAGCTTGCAAATGATGAAGTGGGCATTTTTGTTGTCCTGCGAAACAGCCTCTCATGGGGGAAAGACTTTTTATCAATTTATCCCGTATCGATACGGTCCTTACTCCTTTACTCTTAATCAGGAAACAGATTCACTCATTCGTAATGGTTTCCTAGAAAAAGGACTTGACAATCGATGGAATCTTACTCCTCTAGGAAAGAACCTAGACATAACTTTGCCTAATGATGTGAGCAAAGATATTTGCCAAATTTCTGAGATCTATGGGAAATTGTCCGGACAAAGGTTAATTAACCTAATTTATGACAAGTATTCTTGGTTTACAATCAACAGCGATCTTCCTGGAAGAAGAAAGGGAAAACGCCCAGTTGCCGAGAAGTCTATCTATACTGCTGGCTATGAAGGCAAAACCGTTGATGAGTTTCTAAATCTTCTTATGGAATCTGGTATATCGCGGTTGATTGATGTCCGATATAACCCAATTTCACGCCGATATGGTTTCCATAAAAGCACTCTTTTGCGCCTATGTAGTTCGTTGGGAATAGACTATCAGCACCTTCCTGGTTTGGGAATACCAGGCTCAGAACGAGAACATCTAGACTCTGATTGTCAATACACGTCTTTGTTTGAGAATTATCGTTGTAGTCTTCCCTCTCGTGAAAAGGATCTGACTAATGTAAGTAGGTTGTTGAAGTCCGAGCCTGGTGTCCTTGTGTGTATGGAAGCTAATCCAGAATTTTGCCATCGCAATGTTTTAGCTCAACATCTAACAACTTTAATCGATATGCCGATTAAGCACTTGGGATGTTAGATATGAGTAATCAGGCAATCAGAACTAAAGTTCTTATAACTGTGATGACCTACCCACATCCATCTAGAGGTTATCAAGAACTTGTTTGCACGGCTGGTGTGACTGAGCAGGGCGAATGGATACGACTTTATCCAGTAGATTACCGTTACAGACCTAGAAATCAACAATTTCGTAAATATCAGTGGATAGAAGTTGATCTATTCCCGCATGGAGCCGGTAATGATCGGAGGAAAGAAAGTAGGAAACCAGTTTTAGATACGCTCCGCGTTTTAGGAGAACCACTCTCCACGAAAAATGGATGGAGCGCGCGTCGTCAAATTATCGATCAAATTCCGATTTATACGGTAAAGCAGTTACGAGAATTGCATGAATCTGAGCACGTATCACTCGGTATTGTGCAGCCTACAAGAGTACTTAATTTAAAGATTGAACCCGCTGATTCTGAATGGAAGTCAGAATGGCAAGCTTTATTTGACCAATTGACCCTTTTTGGGCCTGTTCAAAAACCTCTTCAGAAAATGCCATACAAGTTCAGTTATGTTTTTGAATGCGATGATAGCCACAGACCTCACAATGCCATGATTGAGGACTGGGAACTAGGGGTGCTTTGGCTGAATGAAGTGGCTCGTTTGGGCGATGAAGAGCAAGCAGCTTTGAGCGTTCGCCGCAAGTTCCTAGACGAGCTATGTAACGAGAGCAAAGATACCCGTTTCTTTATGGGTACAGTATTTCCATACAACACATGGGTTGTACTCGGTGTGTTTTGGCCGCCTAAACCAAACAACTCGCAGCCAGAAGTAGTTCAAGGAACTTTATTTTGAGGTATTGAGAAAACGGATCTGCCCCAATTTTTTGGACACCGCACCAGTATCCTCAAAGTACTGTCTCAACCGAGATCTGAAGCAGCCCAACAACTTAAATTAGGCGGAAACTTTCTGATATCACCCCCAATTTGGGTGGATCTGAAGAAAGTTTCTCCAGATCTACCCAACTTAGATAGAGGTGAGGAAAGTTTCTGTAAATCATCCTCGAATAGGGTGGATCGGCAGAAAGTTTCTGCCATGTTACGCGCTTTTTAGTGGGTGGGGAAAATTTTGTCGTATTTCTTTATCTGTAGTCTGCATTTCCCAAAGCTGATCATGAGAACCTAGCCTGCGTCGTCTAAATGCCTGGTCAGCGATCGCCCCCCACAATCTGACAATTCAGGCATTGACAATGATACGAGTATGCGCGTATTCTTTCAAATCAAGCTTGTCGAACGACTCCGCAGTCGAGCAACCTTAGTTAGCAAGGATACGGGGTATACTCATGTCCTTGTCAATCACTGAATCACCAGATTGTGAGTAAGCGTTGCAATTTGGTTAGGTATCCAGTAGAGTGCGATCGCCTCGGCCACCTCGATTTAGGACATGGGTGTAGATCATCGTCGTTTTGACATCTTTTATGACCCAACAGGTCTTGAACGGTACGAATGTCATAGCCATTTTCGAGCAGGTGGGTGGTGAAACTGTGGCGGCAGGTGTGGCAACCCACTCGTTTTTGAATGCCTGCGACGCATAACATCACGAATTTGGTCAAATAGTTTGGGCTGGGAAGACATACGGATAGGAATGTCGAGCAATTTTTGTGATAAATACTACTTTGTCTTTTTTGTAGAAAACTATGAGAATATACTGAAATTGGCGTGGCTATTGCTAAAAAAGGACTATTATCTAAGAACAGTTCGGCTTAACTGCCGCTACCGCTTCTTAGCCCCGACTGCATCTGGATGACAAGCTCAAACGGGGTAGCTAGCCCGAACCCATCAGTCTAATAAGTTGTTATGCCGCAAGTCCTCGACGGGGGCGGTAGCCTGAAAGTTATCGATTGGTGTTCAAGTAAGATAGTGGCTCAGTCCTTCTTGGGTTACGGCATGAAAGTGAAGATGTCTATGAGGCTGTGTTATGACTACCTCTACTGAATCGTTGTGCTGGTGCTGTTCATCGTGCATATGTTCATGTTCATGCCACAGCCCGCTATTAACCGTGGCTCCCTGTTTATGATTGAGCGCTAAATGGACAACAATTAGTAATACGGCACTAATTAAGCCAGCATAGAAAAAATTGTATTCAGGGAAGTGACTACCCATCCATCCGGCAAGTGGATAAGAAAAAGCCCACCACAAATGGCTCCAAGCAAAGTGAGCACCATAAACTCGTCCTTGAATTTCAACCGCAACCCGATCGACAATTAAAGTTTGCGTAGGTAAAATCACCAGCGTTTGTCCGGTTCCAGCTACCAGCCATAGCAGCAACAGCCATTCCAAACTGGCAAAATTTGCAGGTAGTAGAGCAAGGATCAGCAGAATAACCCCAGCTCCAGTTAATACAGTTTTTCGATATCGCTGCATTGAGTTGACTAAACCAACTGAGGCTAGCGTCGCCCCAATACCAAATGCCGCCATTATCCATCCATATTCCACTTTGCCTAGATTCAGCGTTCCCTGAACATAACCAACCGTGTTAACCAGAATCTGTGCGCCTGCGATCGCCGCCACTAGTTGCATCATCAGGGCGTAGCGAATAGGCGGATCAGCAAATAGCAAAACTGTTCCTGTGCGAATATCTTGTAATATTCTACTGACAGTTTTTGCCTCTTGTTGGCTCTGAATCACGGTCAGTTGTCCTGGCAACGTAATCAGCAAGATTGCAGCAATCAAAAATGTGAGTCCGTCTAAGAAAAACACCTGTCTTGTGCCCACAAACGCAGCAATACTGCCTGCTAAGCCCGGTCCTAAAACACCAAGTAACTGATAGGTCGCGCTTGAAAGCGCGATCGCGTTCGGGTATTCATTTCTAGCCGTCACTAATGGAATCGTTGCCGTATAGGTTGGCGTAAAAAAAGCATAAAAAACATTGAGCGCCAGAACGATCACGTAGATTTGCCAAGCCTGGGTGACAAAGGGTAAGAAACAAACAATGACCATCCTTGCTAAATGCGTGATCACCATAATGCGCTTGCGATCAAATCGATCTGCAATCACGCCTGCTAAGGGTGACAAAACCACAAATGCCATTACCCGCAGAGTCAGCGCCCCAGACAAAATAATTCCTGCCTTCTCACCTGCCAACTCAAATGCCAACAATGCTAACCCTAGCCAAGTGAGAGCGTCTCCAACCAAATTGATGGTTTGTGCAAGATAAAGTCTGGCAAATCTAGGGTTTTTCAGACATTGGAGTAATCGAGGAGCTTGTGTCATTTTTTATCAGTTTAAAAAACTTTACTGGAATATAGCTTTAAGTGTATCCCCCCAGGGGGCATCCTGAAATCACCTGGTTTGACGAGAATATCCTTGGAAATCCCCTGCTGTATCCCTCATAGAAAACGGCATAACAACCCCAATACAGCGGACGGTCGAAAGTCGCTGGAGCTAAGTTCTAGGCTAGTTGCCGCCGCTGATTGGGAACGTTGCACTGTTTCCGTTCTAGTCTGTAAAATTGGTGGCTAGGCTTTTATGGCTTAACGAATAAAGCCATAGACGGTCTCTAAAATTTTGGAGGGTGCGCTCTGGTTAAAGAAAAACACGATCGCACCTTCTTTTTAAAGTTAGTGCGATCGCTGCTTTACTTGCTCTAGATCTTCTGAATTTACTGAGGTTGCAACTCAGGATTCACATCAGACGTTACTGCTGGCTCGGTGCGGGTTCGTCTAGGAATCAAGTATTTGCCAAATTTGGCATAGATCGCCGGAATCACCAGCAGCGTCAACGCCGTAGACGTAAACAAACCACCTAAGACCACGATCGCCAACGGTTGCAAAATTTCGTTTCCAGATCCCTGAGAGAGTACCAGGGGTAACGTTCCTAGGGCTGAGGTCAGCGCCGTCATCAGGATGGCATCAATTCGTTCCAATGAGCCTTTTACGATTACATCTTTGGGGTGCATTCCTTGAGCAAACTTGCTGTTGTAGTTGTCAACCAACAACAAACCATTCCGAACAGCGACCCCAAATAGAGTAATAAAGCCAATGAGGGAAGCGACCGAAATCACACCCCCTGTCAGCACAATCGAGATAATGCCACCTACTAGAGCCAGTGGAAGATTGATCATGATGGCGATCGTAGCGGGAAGTGATTTGACCGAAAAGAACATCAACACGGCAATCACAATCGCCGCCAGAATGCTAAAGATTAGCAGGTTGTTGGTAGCCCGCTGCTCCGATTCAAACTGTCCTCCGTACTGGATAAAATAACCACTGGGCAGTTGAATTTTTTGGTTGATCTGGGACTGAATATCGCCGACAACGCTACCCAAATCGCGATCGGCAACGTTTGCTGAAACCACGATCAGCCGCGACACATCTTCCCGGTTCACCACATTTACTCCCATGCCGTAGTCTACTTTGGCAATGGTACTCAGCGGAATGATTTGCCCAGTGGGAGTGCTGATGGGAATGGCGCGAATGGCATCCAGACTATTTCGAGCCGATTCCTGTAAGCCAACAGTGATGTTGATCAACTGCTGATTCTCTGGCACTTGCGATACGACACGACCGTTGAGTGACGTTTCTACCACATCTGAAACTGCCTCCATGCTCAAACCATACCTAGCCGCCGCCGCTCGATCGTACTGAATTTGCACCTGACGGATAGGTAGCTGGGGTTCAAGCTGTAAGTCTACAACCCCGGCAATGGGCTGGATGACATCCCGCACCTGCTCACCAATGGTTCGCAGTTGAGCCAGGTCAGGTCCAAAAATTTTCACCGCGATCGCGCTTCTCACTCCGGATAACACCTCATCCATCCGGTGAGAAATAAATCCACCAATATTTGAGGCAACACCCGGCAGTTTGTTGAACTCCCCCCGCAATTGCTTAATGCTAGCTTCACGGTCTTGCATCGCCAGGTCGCTCAGTTCCACATCTACGTGCGCCATGCTCACTCCAGCCCCGTCTGCATCTCCAGGAGCACGTCCGGCTCGCACCTGCACCCATTCATATAGAGGGTTATCTTTGAGCGAATTTGCCAGTGCTAGTCCTGCACGGCTCGTCATATCCAGCGATACACCGGGATAGAGAACCATTGAGTTGACCAGTGACTTTTCCTGGAATTCCGGTAGGAAAACCCGTCCGAGGGAGGGGACAAGCGCCATCGTTGCAATTAATGCTGCCAGTGCCAGCCCTAGGATAATTTGGGGCGATCGCAACGACAAATTGAGCAGCGGACGATACAACCGTTCCGCCCAACGCGAAGCGAACGTGTTCTCCTGGGGCAGGGTGTGATTTGCCAGGAGAATGGCGCACAGTGCGGGGGTTAGGGTCATCGCAACCAAAAGGGAAGCCCCAATTGACAGCAAATATGCCAGCCCCATCGGGGCAAAAATCCGTCCTTCTACTCCGGTCAAGCTAAAAATTGGTGCAAAGACCACGATAATGATCACCGTTGAGAAAATTACCGCCAGCCGCACTTCTACAAATGCATCAAAGATGACCTTGAACGGGTGCTTGGGGTCACTTTGAATCTGATTTATTCGCAGTCCGCGATAGCAATTCTCCATGTACACGATTGAGTCATCGACAAAAGCGCCCAGAGCAACAACCAATCCCCCCAAAGTCATGGTGTTGATGCCCAAGCCAAACGCTTTCATCAACATCACACCAATTAACAGCGATAGGGGAATCGCCGTCAGGGTAATTATCGCTGTGCGCCAGTTCATCAAAAACAGCAGCATAATTACCGATACAATGATGATGCCTTCCATTAAAGAACTGCCAACATTGCGAATGGCAGTATCAATAAAGTTCGATTGCCGGAAGGTTCGTGCGACCTGCACATCGGCTGGAAACGTGGGTTGCAAGGATTGCAGTACGGCTTCCACCGCTTTGGTTACGGTGGGAGTGTCAACATCGGGCTGTTTGTTGATCATTAGCACTACAGCAGGTTGCCCGTTGAAGCTGGCATCCCCCCGTTTTAGCGCACTACCCGTTTGCACCGTTGCCACATCTTGCAACAAAATCGGGTTACCGTCTTTGACTTTGACAACGGACTGCTGCAAGTCTGCGATCGAGTTCACCTGCCCAATGCCACGCACCAGCAGTTCCTGACCGCCGCCAATCAGGAAGCCACCAGGAGCATTAGAATTTGCACCCCTGGCAGCATCGGTAACTTCGGTCAGGGAAACGTTCAGCGATCGCAGCTTTGCCGGATCAACCAATACTTGTTCCTCCCGCTCATCGCCACCGTAGACAGTGACTTGAGTGACTCCTGGCACCGACAAAATTCGGTTGCTGAGGGTGCTATCTACCAACCGACGCAAATCCATTAGCGAGGTTTGCCCCTGTCCATTCATGGTAAAGGCGTACTGCAAAATTGTGCCTAACGGAGATGCCAACGGCGAAATCTCTGGCGGATGCACCCCTTCAGGTAACTGATTACTCACCTGCTGGAGCCGTTCTGTCACCGCTTGCCGCGCTTTGTAAATGTCGGCATCCTGGTCGAATACGACCTGCACCATCGACAGCCCGACTTTAGAAGACGATCGCACGATTGTCACTCCCGGCAAACCATTCACGGCACTTTCAATGGGCACGGTAATTTGCGTTTCCACTTCCTCTGGAGCCAATCCAGATGCTTCGGTGTGGATATCCACCTGGGGCGGTGCAAATTCGGGAAACACATCCAGCGGCATTTGGGTAACGCTGAAGACTCCCCACAGGGTAATTAAAATCGCGCCAACCACAATCAGCCAGCGCTGGGCAATTGAGGTTTTGAGCGTCTGATTCAGAATTGAGTTCAGCATCTTAAATTAGAGGCCCCCTTTCTTGTCAGAAAAGATACTCTTCTTTTTGCGTCCACCCATGACGGCGATCGTCCCAACCAGCAGCATTGCTCCGCCACCCACAGCAGCCAAAATCCCCATCGGGAAACCACTAGATTGCTGAGTCACAGCATCAGATTGTTGAGCTACATCTCCAGGCTGTTGAGCTACATCTCCAGGCTGTTGAGCCATATTGCCAGCGGCATCGTGGCTGTGAGCTATGCCTTTAACATCCGCCTGAGTGTGAGTATTGGCGGCTTGGGGATCGACTGCGGGCTGAGTTTTGCGCGACTCTGCATAGAGGGACAGACTACCTTGGGTAACGAGATTTTCCCCAACCGACAACCCTTGAGTGACTTCAATCAACTCGCCCTGGGATGAGCCTGTAGTCACTTCTACAGGCTCATAAAATTTTTCGTACCGCACAAAAACAAGCTGTTTGCCATCTGCATCCACCAGTGCCGTCACTGGGATGAGCACGGCTGGACTACCATCGGTGGCTGGGGCAATGGGCGTCACCACGATGCCCAACAGTGGGTCACTTGCGGCATTCACCTGCACCCGTTGCGTTCCTCCTGTAGCTTGAAACTCGTCTCCATGCCCGACATGGGCAAACACGACTGTAGGTATACTGATGGCTAAACTGACTGCAAGAACTGAACTGATTAACGGAAAGGGTTTCATGCTATCTCCTCACAATAACGGCGGGGCTAAACAATGCCTCCATAGTCTGCCAAAGGACAGATGAAATCCAGGTGAAAAGAACGCTGGTTCTGTAAAATCAATTTTGTAAGCGATCGCCCCTGGAGCCATGCGGATTTTACTGGTGGAAGATGAAGCGGATTTGGGACTGGCAATTAAGCAAGTCCTGGTCGGCGAAAAATATGTTGTGGACTGGGTAACCGACGGCGCTCAGGCATGGCACTGCCTAGAAAACCAGTGGACAGATTACACGATGGCGATCTTCGATTGGCTGCTTCCTGAACTGTCTGGACTAAAGCTCTGCCAGCGGCTCCGATTGCACCAAAATCCTTTGCCAGTACTGATGCTCACGGCTCTAGGTCAGCCTGAAAATCGCGTTGCAGGGCTAGATGCAGGAGCCGATGATTATTTAGTCAAACCGTTTGTGATGGAAGAATTGCTGGCGCGATTGCGGGCACTTCAGCGGCGATCGCCTCAACTACAATCCCCGGCGCTAACCGTTGCTGGGTTTACCCTTGATACCGCAAACAATTCGCTACAGGTGAATTCAGATCCCAATGCCCCTCAGATTATCCCGTTAACAAACAAAGAATTTCAGATTCTCATGTACCTCATGCAGAACCCCGATCGCATTATTCCCGGCAGCAAACTGCGCTATCAGCTTTGGGACATCGACGAGGAACCGATTAGCAACGTGGTGGCTGCCCAAATGCGCCTCCTGCGTCGCAAGTTATCCAGTTATAGCTGTCCCTGTCCGATTGAAACGGTTCCGGGCATGGGCTATCGTTTTAACTCTCAGCCTCCTTCTCAACCATGAACGGCTACTCCCTGTTTCGGCGCAGTCGTCTCCGCCTAGCTCTCTGGTATGCCGGAGTGATGGGTGTGATTTTGAGTGTTTCGGGCTTTGGCATCTATCGAGCCATGATGCAGGCAAACTGGGCAGCCATGGAGCGCGAAGTTGAGTCGATTGCAGGCACCCTACACGATAGCGTCGAACCGCTGCTGCCTGCTTCTGAAGCACCGACTGCTGTGCTGCGACAGGTTTTTCCTGATCTTTGTTTGAGCGGGCAACCCTGCAATGCAACCCCAACCCTGATTCAACGGCATACGCTCGGCATCAGCGATCGCACCACTTACTACATTCGGCTGTTCAATCACCAAGGACACCTCCTGGCTTTTTCGCCCAACCAACCGCTAGCGCTGCCCAACACGCTCAACCGTACATCCTGGCAAACATTTCGCACCGCCAACGGAGTTCGCTATCATCAATTCACCACGATTTTGCATAGTGCCGAGGCTCATCATCAGGCAAATGAACCTAATGCTCATCCCTCCTGGGGCTATTTGCAGATTGGGCGCACTTTAGAACCGTTTGATGCTGAAACCACTCGCATTCAATGGATTCTGGCGATCGGCTTTCCCATGGCCCTGCTCTTGGTCGCTGTTTCTGGCTGGTGGCTCTCAGGCTTAGCGATGCAGCCGATTTACCAGTCCTATCAGCAGCAGCAACAGTTCACCGCCAATGCTGCCCACGAACTGCGATCGCCCCTTGCCAGCCTTCTAGCAACCGTGGAAGCGATCCTACGCCTACCGACCGCCAATCAACACGATATCCCGACGATGCTCCAGACGGTAGAGCGACAAGGGAGACGCTTGAGCCATTTGATCGCAGATCTCTTGTTTTTGAGCAGCCTTGAGCAACATTCACTAAAGCAACATTCAGGGGCAAAACCATTGCAGCCCTGTTGCTTAAACGATTTGGTGAGCGATTTGACCGAAGAATTTTTAGAGCTGGCGACGGCGGCTGACATTCACCTAACGAGCCAAATTTCTCACAGCGAGATCTATGTTTTAGGTGACGAATCACAACTCTATCGTCTAGTTTCTAATTTGGTTGCCAATGCCATTCAGTACACGCCTGCTGGAGGAGACGTAATGGTGAGCTTAGAATCGCACGATCGCACGACATCCGTGACCGTGAAAGATACAGGCATTGGCATTGCGCCCAGCGAACAGACCCGCATTTTCGATCGCTTCTACCGGGTCGAGAGCGATCGTTCTCGCAAAACGGGAGGCACAGGTTTAGGGTTGGCGATCGCTCAGGCAATTGTCTTTCATCATCAAGGTCAACTCCTAGTCAAAAGTGAAGTCAATGTGGGTAGCTTATTCACCATTTATCTTCCCTGGGCACTGGTTCCGTTGGATAGGGAGGATAAAACCTTCTCGCAGCCGGGATTATGGGATTATTAGGTCAATAACACTTGGGGATGGCGCTTGAACGCAAGAACAGCTTATTCAGCCTTTTTACCCCAAAACCTCATCACTTCAGATGGGAAACGAATTCCCGTATTCCCTATCCTGCAAGCTTTCTTGCTTCCTACCCAACGGAACCAGTGCCGTCACCTTAGACTTGCCGATTCAGCTACCCCATCCCCGTGACCTTTTGTCCAGGCGGGATGGTTGAGCAGCGACGAAATTACCCGGACGCCTCGCAGCTGATTCGACAGTGGCAGATGCCCTTTTGGAGCCGTTAGATCCCAGATAAATTCGTTGGGGTAGCGAGTCCAGGTGTTGCCCTGTTTCCAGCCGATCAGCGACCAGAGCTTTTCCCAGTTTTTGCCCATGGCCAGCCACAAATCGCGCTGCACCGAAAAGCCAAATTTTCCTTCCGAATAGACCTGCCATAGGGTATCGAGGGTGCGTAGATCATCAATGGGGAAACTGGTCACCTGGCTGAAGTAAACCCAGCGCCGCTGGAGGGCGGCACCACCCGCTAGTTCACAGAGCTTTTCCAGGGTGATTCGATCAGCCGCTTGAAAATCTTGCTCGGCCAGTAAGGCTTGCAGGGGCGCATAGTCGATATTGCGCTGCGTGACGAGGGTAACCAATCCGTTGGGAAACTGCGTCTGCAAAAATTCTTGAACGCTGGGCGGGTTGGCGGCCACCAACAGTTGATAGGCTTTGCCATCTAGCGCGGTTGGCAGTTGGCTGCGTCGTTCTGCCAAAAAGCTCATGATGGCGGCTAACCCATCGTCCCCTTTGGTGGCGATTTCTTGGATCAACTGCATCTGATTTTTCTCAGTCTCAGAGTTGAGCGAGGTCAGAAAATCTGCAATAAAGTCAGCCGAGCTGGGTTCTACGAAGGCAGGTTCGTTAGCGGCTAAGTTGCTTAGATTGGCTTGCACGTCATCCATGAGGTAAAAACTGCACCGGACTTTGGATTCTAAACTTGGGGCGGCAGACGCTGAGCCTGCATTGCCCTGTGCCTAGGGGCTAGATTCATTTCTGTTTCGTATCCATTATCCATTATCTAATCAAACCGGGTGAATCCGCTCAAACTGTATTGAGAATGCGCTGAATCATGGCTGTGGTCGAACTCGGCACTTCTACGGTAATTAGCTCAATCCGACCGCCATATGCCTGAACGGTAGCGGCTTCGGGCAACGAGGCGATGGTGTAGTCGCCGCCTTTGACATAAATATCGGGTTGCAGGGCGACAATCAGGTCGATCGCCGTATGCTCGTCAAAAATGATCACGCCATCGACGGGTTTTAGCGCGGCTAGCACCTCTGCCCGCTGGGCTTCGGGGTTGATCGGACGCGGCGGTGCTCCCACTTGGGCTGGTTTGATTGTCCGCACAGAGGCATCGCTATTGAGTCCCACAATTAGCGATCGCCCCAACGTCCGCGCTGCCTGCAAATAGCGGACATGTCCGGCATGGATTAAGTCAAAACAGCCATTGGTAAACACCAGCGGTCGCCATTGCTCTGGGTGGGCGGCGATCGCCTGTTGCAGGTCAAAGAGAGAAAAAATCCCAAGCATGTCGAGAAAGTGGATAATCCGTAGATACCCTCAATAGTAATGAGTTTGGGGGCACGCATGTCAGATCATTCCCGTTTGCCGTTGCGTTCTGCCGACGGACGATAACCCTGCTCAAAGGCATACCGGATCAGCTGAGAGCGATTTTCTAATTCGAGTTTGCCAAGAATATTGCTGAGATGGGTTTGCACCGTGCGCGGACTCACAAACAGGCGATCGCCAATTTGCTTATTGGTATAGCCCTGAATCACTTCCCAAAACACCCTTTCCTCCGCCGGGGTCAGCGGCAGTGGCACCAAGGGGACGGGATCGACTGGGGCAGGCTCAAGCGGTTGGAGGGTAGACTGCTGCTGCATCAAGCGAATGATCTCAGAATTGAGCCGACGCGATCGCTCCAACTGGGCTTCAATTTTTGCAATCAGTTCCTTTAGCTCAAACGGCTTGGCTAAATAGTCATCCGCCCCAATTTGGTGCCCCTGAATCCGATCATCAACATCCTTACGGCTAGACAGAAAAATAAACGGTACCAATTGTCCAGCGCGCGTGGCTCGTAACCGGCGGCAAAATTCCAGCCCGTCCATTTCTGGCATCATCACATCTGACACGACCAAATCGGGCGATGTTTGCTCAAACTGGCGCAACCCCTCAACCCCTGAGCGAGCTTCACACACCATATAGCCCCGAGTTTGCAAATAGCGCGTCAGAGCCGTTCTTAGGGTCACGTCATCATCAACGATCAAAATCCTCTTCATTCAAACTCCATAGGCGGCTACTAACTGACATTGAGCAATAGACGCTTTTTCTATAAACTGCTTAGAGATAGACCTCTTGAACATCCATCACCTCCAAACTCGTTAAGCCGGGTCATACCGATTACGATAACTGATGATTTGCGTTGAAGTTGTATTGAGATTAAATTGATTGTCTGACATGGACATACATGTAACCATGTTTTTGCCAGAGTGGACAGTTATGCTTTGGGCTGCGTGCCCTTCGCTGAAGGTTGTCAAGTAGGAGTCGCATAAAGGTCGCATAAAGGTCGCATAAAGTATGTATGAAAAAATCACTCCCCCGACGGTGGGATCTCATATCACGTTCAAGGCCGGAGAGCCAATCGTCCCCAATGACCCTATCATTCCCTTTATTCAAGGCGATGGCACTGGGGTAGATATTTGGCCTGCTGCCCAAAAAGTGTTTGATGCGGCGGTAAAAGCGGCCTATGGGGGCACACGCCAGATTGTTTGGTTCAAAATTTATGCTGGAGATGAAGCCTGCGAGCAGTACGGTACCTATCAATACTTGCCGGAAGATACCCTTACCGCAATTAAGGAATACGGTGTGGCGATCAAGGGGCCGCTGACTACTCCGATTGGTGGCGGCATTCGATCGCTAAATGTGGCGCTACGGCAGATTTTTGACCTCTATACCTGTATCCGACCCTGTACCTACTACGCGGGCACGCCTTCTCCCCACAAAACGCCCGAAAAGCTCGATGTGATTATTTACCGTGAAAATACTGAAGATATTTATCTCGGGATCGAGTGGAAGCAAGGCAGTGAAATCGGCGATCGCCTGATCAAAATTCTCAACGAAGAGTTAATTCCGGCCACCCCCGAACATGGCAAAAAGCGGATTCCGCTAGATTCGGGGATTGGCATCAAACCGATCAGCAAAACTGGATCGCAACGGCTAGTACGCCGCGCCATTCGCCATGCCCTGCGATTGCCCAAAGCCAAGCAAATGGTGACGCTCGTCCACAAGGGCAACATCATGAAATATACCGAAGGAGCCTTCCGCGACTAGGGCTACGAGGT